>OCAA01000198.1_pt1 | contig 71976 bp, 61 predicted proteins | sample 1538241 | NCBI WGS metagenome assembly OCAA01 (sample SAMEA2580241, study PRJEB22360) | human gut metagenome | biome: human gut; feature: human-associated habitat; material: faeces | place: Denmark | collected 2008/2010
TCATTTACCGGCATAAATGCAAGAATATTCTGAAGTATTGAAAACTTATTCATAACATAGTTAATAACATTTTCGTAGATAAATCTAAGGATAACCAGAGGTATAATAGAACCTATAATACCAATAGTAATACCTTCTACGAAGAATGGCGCATCAACGAACGCATCCGTAGCACCGATATACTTCATAATTGATATCTCTTCCTTACGCACAGTAATACCTATTACGATAGTATTAGTGATAAGGAATATAGATACTGCAAGAAGTATAACGATAATAGCTATTGCTACATAGCTGACAAGTCGTGCTGCACTTGCAAGTCCGCTTGCTGTTGCCTCTGACCTGTTTACCTGTCTTATACCGTCAAGATTTTCAAGGTATGTAACAAGAGTAGCCTGACTTGAAGCATCATTGAGATATATCTCATAAGATGATGAATTAGCAAGAGGATTATCATCCTTGAAGCCTTCTGCAAGCTGTGGATAATCCTTGAAATATTCAGCCTTATAATTCTCCCACGCCTCATCTGCTGAAGTATAGTGTATACGTGAAACCTCATTTCTCTGGCTTATCGTATCTCCAAGCTTCTTAATATCAGCATCTGTAAGGTTCTGGTCAAAGAATACTGTGACACAGACTTCATTCTCAGCCTTATGTATCATATACTGAAAGTTTGTTACAAGCGAATAGAATAATCCAAAAAGGAATATACACGCCGCTATAGTTGCTATTGACGCAAGAGAGAACAGTCTATTACGATAGATGTTCTTTAATCCGTCTTTAATATGATAAAATAACGATCTAATCTTCATAGAAATAACCACCCTTTTCCAAATCACTTATAATCTTGCCCTGACTCATTGTAATCGTTCTCTTTTTCATCTGCTGAACGATTTCCATATTGTGGGTAACTACAAGTACTGTAGTTCCCTGCTTATTAACAGCATCAAGAATTTTCATAATCTCATTAGAGTTAGTTGGATCAAGGTTACCTGTAGGCTCATCACATAAAAGTATAGATGGTCTGTTTATGAGAGCTCTTGCGATAGCCACTCTCTGCTGCTCACCACCTGATAACTCATTAGGATAAGACTTATACTTGTCAAGAAGGTTGACCATTGAAAGCATTTTAAGAACATTACTCTTAATCTTCTTAGTTGGCGCTTCTACGACCTTCTGTGCAAATGCTATATTCTCATAAATGTTTCTATCTGGTAAAAGACGGAAATCCTGAAATACAACACCTATATCTCTTCTTAAGTAAGGAAGCTTCTTTCTTGTAAGCTTATTAAGGTACTTCTTGTTTACATATATTTTACCTGATGTAGGGTCAAGTTCCTTAAGAAGAAGCTTGATAAGTGTCGACTTACCGGAACCACTCTTACCTACTATGAATACGAACTCGCCTTCCTGAATGTGAAGATTAATCCCATTCAGTGCAGGAACATCTGAACCAGATGCATACGTTTTCGTAACATCTTCCATAATTATCATTGTATATATTCCTCCAAACTGTACATATAACTAAATTCTGATATTATAACGACCACGATTAATGCTGGCTAAAACCGCCTGCTGCACATATTAATATGTATCCTTGCTTTCCATATACTTCATATACTTAACAACCATAAGCGCAATCTTAAATGTGATTGCATCATCAAATACCCTTAAGTCAAGACCTGTAGTCTTCTGAAGCTTATCAAGTCTGTATACAAGGGTATTTCTATGAATATATAACTGTCTAGATGTCTCCGAAACATTCAGACTGTTATCAAAAAACTTGTTAATTGTTGATAATGTTTCCTCATCAAGGTCGTCAGGCGACTTGCCGTCAAATATTTCCCTGATAAACATCTGACATAAAGGAAGTGGAAGCTGGTATATAAGTCTGCCTATGCCAAGTCTGTTGTAAGCAACAACATTCTTATCACTGTAGAATATCTTGCCTACATCAAGCGCCATATTAGCCTCCTTATATGACCTTGATACTTCTCTTATATCATTGACAATAGTACCATAAGCTATGTGTGCTGAACTCATAGCCTCTGTATTAAGCATATCTATAACAACCTCTGCTGTCTTGTCAAGGTCTTCATAAGTCTCACCCGGCTTAACCTCCCTGACAAGTATTATACTCTTCTCGTCAACTGCTGTTATGAAATCTCTTGGTCTTGAGACAAATAATGTCCTTATTATTTCAAGTGCATTTGTATCCTTTTCGTGCTTAGTTTCTATTATGTATACAACTCTCTTGACATCTGTTTCAATATGGAGCTTTTCTGCTCTTGTATACATATCAACCCTTAAAAGATTATCAAGAAGAAGATTTTTAATAAAGTTATCCTTATCAAATCTTTCCTTGTAGGCAACAAGAAGGTTCTGTATCTGGAATGCTGCAAGCTTTCCTAACATAAATACATCGTCACTTGTTCCCTTTGCTAATATTATATATTCAAGATTGCCATCTTCAACTACTTTGAAGAACTGGTATCCGTTGACTACCTGACTATCTGCTGGTGAATCTATAAATACAAGTGCATCGGCTGTACATTCGGCAACACTATCAAATGTCTTTGCCACAACCTTACCCTCTGCATCAATAACACATAAATCAACGCGTGATATTTCTTTTAATCCATCGACAGTTGTCTGTAAAATCTGATTTGAAATCATATCGTACTCCTATTCATATACCTGCGATTTTTCAAAGTTATATCCAATACTAAAGCCTATAACTATTCTTATCTTAATTTTAATTATATTCTCTACCTACATGCTAAAAATAATTTCTTAAGTCAGCAATTATATTTTTCTTAAGATTAACATTATATTCCTTTTTATGATTGGATTAATCATAACTTGACACTTACTATAATATTGTAAAGCAAAACGACAAAAAAAAAAAGAGGAAATGTATAGAAATTATACACTTCCTCTAAATTTTATAAATTCATTATAATTTAGAAACTGTAATTAGTGAGTAATTACGTTCTCTGTTTCCTTATCGAATACGTGAAGTCTTGCGATATCCATTGCAAATGTAACCTCATCACCAGGACGAGCTGTTGTTCTAGGACCAACCTTTGCTGTACATGTAACATCACCTATTTCATAGTGAAGGTTAACTTCTGAACCAAGTAACTCGTATACTCTGATTGTAGATGTGAACTTTGTATCTGGATGAGCTGCGATGAATTCTGGGTCATCCTTGATATCCTCTGGACGGATACCAACTACAACTGTCTTTCCAACATATCCACCATCAATAATCTTCTTGCTCTTATCTGCTGGAAGCTTGATAGTAACATCATCGCTCATCTTAAGAACTGCCTGTGAACCTTCCTGGCTGACTGCAGCATCAACAAGGTTCATCTGTGGAGAACCAATGAAACCAGCAACGAAAATGTTGTTAGGTGTATTGTAAAGGTTCTGAGGTGTATCTACCTGCTGGATGATACCATCCTTAAGAACTACGATTCTTGTACCAAGTGTCATAGCCTCTGTCTGGTCATGTGTTACATAGATGATAGTTGTCTGTAATCTCTGGTGAAGCTTAGAAATCTCAACACGCATCTGTACTCTTAACTTAGCATCAAGGTTTGAAAGAGGCTCATCCATAAGGAATACCTTAGGGCTACGAACGATAGCACGTCCCATAGCAACTCTCTGTCTCTGACCACCTGAAAGAGCCTTTGGCTTACGGTCAAGTAAGTGCTCAATATCAAGAATCTTAGCAGCTTCATGAACTGACTTATCTATTTCAGCCTTTGGTACTTTTCTTAACTTAAGACCGAATGCCATGTTGTCATATACTGACATATGTGGGTATAACGCATAACTCTGGAATACCATAGCGATATCTCTATCCTTAGGCTCTACATCGTTAACGAGCTTGTCCCCAATCCATAATTCTCCTGAGCTGATTTCCTCAAGACCTGCAATCATACGAAGTGTTGTAGACTTACCACAACCTGAAGGTCCTACGAAAATGATGAATTCCTGATCTGCGATTTCAAGATTGAAATCCTTAACAGCTACGAATCCGTTTGGATATACTTTACAAACATTTTTAAGTGATAAACTTGCCATTGAAAACTTTCCTCCTAAAATATAAAAGAACGCATACGCGCTTTTGATATTCATTATTTTACACTAACAGGCTTTTCTTGGCTATATGGTAATTAGCCAAATATATTCTGTGCTTTTTTATCACTTTTACCATAATTCCGGCTTTCATAGATATTTTGCACAAAATTACGACTGCAATCTTCACTAACATCACCAAAAATATGCATATTTATGCCATTTTCAAGACCTTTTTATAATAAATCTTGCAGCAAATGTTGTTATAATTACGGCAAAAACAGCCCATATAGTTACCTTTATTCCGAATAAAAACACACCAGCTATTATTATCATTCCATCAATAACATTCATAATAGTTACTATTGACCATTTTCCATATCTGTAATAAAGAATACTTGCAAGCATATCTGTGCCGCCTGTCGTGCTTTCCGCCCTTAACACCATTCCAATGCCAGTTCCAGCACATAGTCCGCCTATGAGTGCCGCCCACGCATACACGCTTCCCGATATATCTGTCTTTGGAAGCACTGCCATAAACACCGTAAGAAGTGCATCTGCCAACAGTGTATCCTTTAAAAATGCCTTTCCACGCTCCTTATAGGCACATATAAATAGTGGAATATTAAGCGATATGTTTGTAAACCATATTGGTACGCCGCCGGACGGAATTATGTTGTTTATAAGATAGTATACAATATGCACACCTCCCTGCTGCATGCCATCAGGCACACTGCTTTCCTGTATTTTTACATATGAATAATCTTTTAAATATTCTGTCAGCCGTCTTACTATTATGCTTATGCCCGAAAAGCCTCCTGTAACCATTCCCACTGAGTCATATATAGTTTTATAAGCAACTGCCATAAGCAGCGTTCCGGTTATTATAAACATCCATTTCTTCATAAGAATATAATTCCCACAGCATGATGATTATATTCTTTTGGAGCGAAAATTTTATCCTATAATCTATAATCATATTCTTATTAAACTCTGCCTGAGAATTTTACTCCTTTGCTTCACAATTCATAGTTATAAGACTTATAATATCTTGGTCTAGACCCACCTATGAGCAAGCTCATGTGGGTTTAGACCTTTTGACCCTGGTATCTTTATAATATTATTGATTTTTTTACAATTAAAGGCTACAATCTTATTAAGAAACAGATTATATTAAACATTTTCATATAGATTACAAGGAGGTTTTATATGGATATAATGGATGTTGCTAATTTATCAATGAATCTTAACTCATCACGCGTTATCAATGATGTACAGGTTGCTGTTCTTAAGAAGTCGCTTGACACACTAGAAACAACTGGTGATGACCTTACTAAGATGATGGAGGCTTCTGTCACTCCTAATCTTGGACAGAATATTGATATAAGCATTTAATGATACCGTGGACAAAAGGTCATTCACCCACATGAGCTTGCTTATAGGCGGGGACTTTTGACCCCACATCTATTTAATAAAAAGGATGTTTCCATATATTCCTGTCTATTCTGCCAGATACTTATCTGACTCTGGGAATTGTGTAGAAACATCCTTTTTTTATTAATCATTGTGCTTATTATAAAGCAGTCTGATTAATCATAAATGAGGGGCAAAATACCTTTTGACCCTCATATCATAATATAATATAAAGCCGTAATTACGCCATTTCCATAATAATCATATACACAAGGCAGGCTGCAACAGATGCAACAGCCGGTGCTGTCAGAACATGATTACTACGAGCCGCCGTATCTGATAACACTTCACCATCACCTGACATATTATCTGCCGATAGCAATTCGCCATTACCAGAAGCACCTTCTGAACTGAAATTATTATAAGAACCTTTCTTATGTCCAATCCTAAAGCTCTCTCTTATAACTTCAAGCCTTCCATTTCTCTTAGCCATATTTCTTATGCAAAGCACTGCAAGCAGCATAAATACAGCACCGATAACAAACATCATAAAAATGCCTGCAAGCCTTGATGACATCGTAATGCTGGTTAACTCATCCTGCGTACCTGTCGCAGTATCATTAACCGCACTATATAGCCCTGAAAGCTTTAATATCTGATTTATTGTTATAGAATAACTGTTTACCACAAAATGTGCGATAACTGATGACCATATAGAGCCTGTAGCTTCAGCCATATATGCAAAAATAACGCCTGACACAAGTGCATACGCAAACTGGTTAATGTTTAGATGAAACATTCCAAACACAAGTCCACTCATAAGTGCTGCCTTAAGGACACCACATTTGCGGTAAGTTCCAAAAAACAGTCCCCTGAATATGAACTCCTCAACCAGAGGCGGTATGACCGCAATCAGAATAAGCTGTGCAATATATGGATATTCCAGAAGTCCCTGTGACGACTCCTGTATATAATTATCAGAAAAAAGCATAGTAAATGCATTAAGAAACAGCACCATAGGCAGAATAAGCACGCCCGTAAGCAATGACATAAAAATATCCTTTCCGCCTATGACCTTATACTGCATATCTCTTCTGATATTAATCTTCATAACCAGCATATATATAAGTACTATTATAAATGCCATAACCTCACTGATTACATATACAATCCAGTCCGGAAGTTCAATTCCAAGCTCTGGTGCTATTCCTATAAATATACCTGCGGCTATGTTTAATATGACATAAACTGCAAGAAATACCGGCAGAAACCAGTTAAGCTTTCTTACTTCCATGCGATAGCTTCCACTTCAAGTAATACGTCCTTTGGAAGTCTTGCAACTTCTACACATGAACGTGCTGGGAATGGTTCTTTGAAGTAGTTCTTATATATTTCGTTAATCTTTCCAAAGTCATTCATTTCCTTGATGAATACTGTTGTCTTTACGATATTCTCAACCTTAGAGCCAGAAGCTTCAACAAGATTGCTAAGATTCTGGAATGCCTGATTAGCCTGCGCCTCAACGCCGCCTTCTACTATTTCTCCTGTTGCAGGAATTACAGGGATAACTCCTGATGTATACACCATTCCATTAACCTCGATTGCCTGTGAATATGGTCCGATTGCACTAGGTGCCTTGTCTGTACTGATAACTTTCTGCATATAATCCTCCATTCTTAGCAATATATGTTCCGATATCTACTGATACCAATACAGCATATACTGCACATTTATTATTATTCAGATGTATAAAAAAACAACCAGTAATAATTGTATAACAATTACGCTGGTTGTTCAAGATATATATTTTTACTTCGCTATGATAGAATTCTCTGTTATCTCAACCTTGCCCTGCTTAAGAAGTCTTCCAACTGCCCTCTTAAATGCATTTTTACTCATATCAAAATGCTTCTTTATAATCTCAGGGTCTGCTTTATCGTTAAAGCCAAGGCTGCCGCCGCACTTAACTATTGCATCATATACCTTTACTGAGTCTTCATCCATCTGGATATATGCCTTCTGGTGCGTGCTTATTGTGAGCTTGCCATCTTCTCTTACCTTTGTGACACGTCCGTAAACGACATCACCAATCTTCATATCGTCTGAAATATCGTTACGTGTTATAAAACCATAGTAAGCATCATCTATGGCAACATATACTCCATGGTCTGGCTTGATACCGATAATAGTTCCGCTTACTGCACTTTCCTTTACATACTTGTCAGTTGTTGTGAGATACCTGCTGACCTTCATAGTAGCCGCAAGTCTGTTACTTCTGTCTATATAAAGAGCTACAAGATACTCATCACCCTCATTAACATGTGTTGTCTGTTCCTTATAAGGAAGTAATATGTTCTTCTCAAGTCCCCAGTCAAGAAATGCTCCTATGCTGCTCACTTCACATACCTTAAGTCTTGCAAGACCACCAAGCTGGATTTTAGGCTTATTTGTAGTGGCTATAAGTCTGTCACTTGAGTCCTTGTATACAAACACAGTAAGCGCATCACCTACTTCTACATCCTCTGGCACCTGCTTCTTAGGAAGTAACACCTTATCATCTTCTGTTCCAAGATATACACCAAAATCTGTTTTCTTAACAATGTTAAGACACTGAGTCTTTCCTAACTGTATCATCGAGTAGCTCCTTTCTATATTTCAACATAATCTGATATCTATGCAAAAAAAATCCCTCGCTTAATAGCGAGGGTCAGCTGGGCTTGAGGGATTCGAACCCCCGAAATGCTGGAATCAGAATCCAGTGCCTTACCACTTGGCGAAAGCCCAATGTTGTGTCACACCGTGACAACAAAATGAATTATATACTAAGGTTTGAAATAATGCAAGTGTTTTTTTGAAATTTTTTCAATTTTTTTCATTTTTCTTCAAAAACTTTAATACCAATATCTGTAAAGTGCCTGAAAATAGAGCTTTCAGGCAACTCACACTTTATATAACCAACGGATATTTTTAGTTATCCTATTACTTTATCTTCTCACTATTCTTACTGTACCGTCATTATCTGTTCCTAAGTTAGGTGAATCAACAAAGAACTTATACTTATCAAGAACTGCATCCTTCTTCATATCAGAAAGCGCCTTTCCTACATTAATATCTTCATAATCCCTGGTTGCACCCTCAAGATTAAACTTCTTTTCTTTCTTAAAGTCAAATGTAAAATCAGCCGGGTCTGAATATTTAGGTGCCTGATTAGCAGACAAGACATCGCTATCTGAGTCATTATTCGCCACATCAGTCCCTGCTGCCTGTGCATTAAGGCTGTCTGCTGACTCTATTGATGAAGCATTATCGGGATTATTATAAGTACTGACACTCTTTGTATCATAAGCTCCATAACCCGCATATCTTGAAACTAACATATCTGACACTCCTTTCTGTGCTATATAAACATTTTAATAATTCATTTTCTTTGCACTCATTAAATTAAGTATCGGTTTTTATGACTTAAGACTTAACTATTTTTCGACATTTTCTCTTATATATTTCAGCGTATCTTATATTTCTTAACATTCTGTTTTATTCTTATAACGTGATGTTGGGGTCAAAAGAGCATTCTCCCACTTATGAGCAATCTCATGTGATTTTAGACCTTTTGACCCTGGTATCATTATTTTTCCATAATAACCGGAAAGCCTTCTTTATAATCCTTTATTATAAATGGATGTTCGCTGGCATATTCATATATCTTATCGCCAATCCCTTCCTTTACAAGCTTGACCATATCCTCTGACGGAGTAGTGCCAAGTGCTGCACAGGTAGGTGTAAATGCTATGACAAGCTTCTCATCCTTTCTCATAATTCTTAAAGGCCATATCTTACAGTCAAAAGGCTTGTCCTCATCTGATAATATGCAGCCTTTGTGTACATCGAGATAGTCACACACTGCCTCCTCATTGGCATCCTCTGTCCTGTACTTATGCTCTAACTTCATCTGACCGCAGTCATCAAGCATCCTGAACTGCGATATTACATTATATTCATTATCGTGTGAAAGCTTCTCACATTCTTCTTTCGGGAAAAGCGGCGTTTCCCATAAGCTGCACCTTCTGAACGAACAGCAGAACCTGCAGTCTGCACACGATTTCTTTGATAGTACCTTTGAAAGCATTATAAACTCCTCTCCACTGCACTGTATTTTCTAAGCATTATTTTAGGGTGGTATGACTCCTTTGCCTTCCTTAATCCGGCAATATTAATGTCCTCTTCCCTGTTAATATATGGACATCCCTTAAGCGACTGTGCAAACATCTGGTTGATAGCTGCATATCCACCGTTAAATGCATACTCGCCAATACATTTTTCAAAATGGATATCAACTACATCTTTACTTATATAAGAAGCTATCGTCATAGCAACCGGAACATCATTAACATATATTATACCGCCTGATAACGACAACTCATCAAAGTTAAGCAGCGCCTCCCTGATAGCCGAATACTCGATAAGTACCGAATTGTCCTCATCATTTTTATGCTCATTATACCACATATCCTCAACCATTAAGGCATCCTCAGTATTGCCAGCGCCTATTTCACTGTAACGCAGTTCTTCATATGTCCTCTTAAACTTTGACACGTGGTTCTTCTTTTTATGATAAGCCCTTCCTGCAAGCGTTGAAAGCTCCGGCTGTCCGTATATATAGTCACTGTCGCCATCGTCCCTGCTGTATACAAGCTCACCCTCAAACATCTCTTCAAGCACAGCCTTCTGCTCCTCTGTTATAAAGCAGAATTCAAGTTTTCTGTTGTTATCTATGGCATCCTGTTTTATAGCCTCAAGAGCCTTATCTATATTTCCTGCGCCAAGCGGAAATGTGTATCCATGCCTGCTGTTATGCCCTTCGTAGTATCTTATAAGACAGTCCTTATAAAATGCCACTCTAATATTATATTTAGATTGTAACAGATATATGCTAGCAAATGCTGCATCACTTCCCATATATCCGGCTTCCTCTACACATTTGCTTATCCATTCCCTGTCACCAAGCTGTGGTTTATTCCACACCAACATATATACCTCCTTCTTATTTTGCAATGCAAAAATCGAAAAAATGTATCTGAAATAATAACACAGACGATTTTTAATCTCAACATCTGACCCTTAAACACATAATTAAATTTGTCTAAAATCACCCAATCACAGTTGATATATATTTATTATTATTCTAAAATAACAAATATATTTATATTTTAATCTTATGGAAAGGAGCGGTCCAAAAGACCACTATTATTATGAACAAAAAAAATATTATTCTGATTCTGATTGGAATCTTTTTTGTTTCACTCAGATTCAACATATCATTTGGACACATAACGATTGATATAGCTAACGACTGTATCGGCTTTCTTCTTATCATTCTTGGTGCAGTTCATATGATGAACCGCAATTCACTTTTTAAGAAAGCGGGTGTCGTATCCGTAATCGGTCTTATTGCATCGGTTATCGCACAGGCTATTAATTTCGTTGACTGGCAGGATGCTGCACAGACAATGAGTGCTATATCTATGGGTATAACTGTTATATTTGCAATATACTTCACTTATTATTTTACAGAAGCGCTTATTATGGACTCCAATGTACAGAACCAGTCGGCAGCCACAAGAAACTATCAGCTTATGTGGCTTGCTCTGTCAGCACCTGTATTCATCCATTTTATTGTGTTTGGTGCAGCCACTACAACAGCTTCAATCTTAGTTGAGGCAGTAGTACTTATATGTGTCATACACTATGATTTTTCTGTATACACTACAAGCAGACAGCTTTATAACTTTTAATATAATATTCACTTAAACGGAAGGAGTGTCAGTTACTATGAAAAAGCTCGAAATAATTATCAGACCAGAAAGACTTGATGACTTAAAGAACATTCTTAACAACAACGGGGCAAACGGACTTATGATTACTAATATTATGGGTTACGGCAGCCAGAAGGGTCACAAGCAGGTGTACAATGGTGTAGACTTTGGCGGCAACCTTCTGCCTAAGGTCAAGGTAGAATCTATTGTATCGGATGAAACTTATGAAAATATCATCGACCAGATTATAGAAGAAATCAATACAGGCGTATATGGTGATGGTAAGATATTTGTCTATGAAGTTGCTGATGCCATACGAATTCGTACAGGTGAACGTGGGGATGAGGCTCTTTAAAATGTTTTATTAAGAATACTGCTTTAAAATGTGTTCTAAAATATTACTGTATAAAATTTAAAATACTTTCGTATTTTGAACGTATTTTCAATGCATTAGACTATAGAAAAAGCTTCACAACCGGTTGATAATGGCTGTGAAGCTTTTTCTATAGTCTATAATCAATATTTTCATTACAAAGATATATCTTTTTCATGTTTAAATATATAAGCTTCATATATTTATATATATCCATCACTTACAATACTAATACAATAAAAAACTTGAATTAATTACTTTGTCTCAATCTCATTTTCAGATGCAGTAGCAACTTCCTGTCCAGACATTTTCTCAACTTCCGCTCCTGTAACAGTTTCCTGCGCAGCTACTTTCTCAACTTCTGTCCCTGTGACAGCTGCCGGCTCAGTGTCAGCTTCAATTCCAGCCACTTCCTCTGACTTATTTTCTTCATCGAGCTTCTCAGCCGCAGCCTCCTGCTCCTCCCGTGCCCTCTGATCATTAGTATTCTCAAGCGACTTGAATATTCTTGTGAATATATATGAGTCGATATAGATAAAAAGCGGAATTGTTACGATATAGGCTGTAAAATACTTAAAAGAAAAAAACATAAGTCCGTATGTTGCAACCATCATAATAATAGTCTGTGGAAGATGGTGGGTACAAAGAATAATCGAATTCTTCAATACTGTAAATGCCTTGTCATCATATCTTGCAAGCACTGCGAATGAATATAACACAACGCCACCCCACACAACGAAACATCCAACTATTGCATACATAAATATATTACCTATCATAGAACCGCTTCCTGAAAATGCCCAGTAAGCACATGCCCTTAAATCAATGAATAAGACTACACCTATTACTGCAAGCACAACCTCCATGATAAATCCCTGAACGAAATTAGTCTTAAATGACTTAAAGAAATCCTTGTATACATAATTCTCTTCATCCTTGACAAGCCTCATTCCTGAATAAAATGCAGCTGTAAGTGAAGCTCCTATAGTTATTACCGGAATACAGCATATAACTGTGATAAGTGCAAGTATAAGGAAATCTCCTGCTTTAGATAATCCCCTGAACAACTTGCCGTCTAATCCAAAACCTTTCATAATATGTTACCTTTCCATATATAATCTTAGTGATATGATGTAAGGGGCAAAAATCCGTCTATACTTGCATAATAAGACTTTTGACCCTGGCATCAATGATATAAATGTTCCTGATAAAAAACCTTTTCCACATTCAAAGGAGCTTTTATACATCTGATACTTATATCTTTTTAATGTTAACTACAACAGATTATACTTACATATTGTATAAAAATCAAAGAAAATTTCATGTATATTCATTAAATGTTTATAAAAGCAGTTTTTTTTAGCCGTTTTCTATGATAAACTAACGTAAGTTTATTTAATTCGGAGGACTTATGGCACAGGGTAATTCTATCAATGATGAAATAAAAGAACAGAAAAAGAAATTCAAAGAGCTTTCATTTACTGAAAAGCTCCAGTATATATGGGAATATTACAGGCTTATAATCGCTGCGGTTATCGCTGTTATTCTTATAGCCGCATCATTTATAAATGCATACATACGAAACAACTATGACACAGTATGCGCTATCGCAGTATGTGACGGCAAGCTAACAGGCTATGATTCAGATGACGACATTCTGACAAAAGGATTTACAGAATATCTTGGCATAGATGGAAAAAAGGAAAAAATTAACATCGACTACAGCTATACTCTTGAAGAAAAGCCTTTCGACCAGAACCCACAGATAAGCAAAGAAAAGATATATGTGCTTTCGCAGACACACAACCTTGACGGATACATGTCTGAATATGATGATATAGACCACTTCTGCTTTGATACAAGCTGCTTTTTCTATGACTTAAGGGAGCTTTTCTCTACAGAGGAACTTGAACAGCTTTCCGACTATATCATATATCACACCCACAATGATGGCGAAACTATTCCTGTTGCCGTTGATATATCCAAAGCTCCCGAGGTTACTAAGACTAACCTTACGATGGACCAGCCTTGTTACGGTATAGTTCAGTCAGCAAGTCATCCCGAAAATGCGGCTGACTTCATAAGATATGTGTTTGGAATGAATAAGTAATATATATTCATTCCATCTATATCTTTAGCATACTCACTAAAACCAAGCTTTTTTATAAGCCCTATCGATGGCTTATTGTCCTTATGTATACAGGCATAGAGCTCGTCTATGCCTAAGTATTCCTTAGCATAGCTTATTATTGCACTGCACACTTCATATGCTGTCCCTTTATTCTGATAATTTTTTCCTACAAGATAGCCGAGTTCCTGACAGTTACTGCCATCTATACTCCTGTTTTCTATTCCCATCCTTCCGACAAGTTCACCCGTACTTCTATCATATACAAGCCACAGACCATAATCAAAAAATCCATACATATTAGCTATATAGTTCCTGACGAATTCCCTCTCCTCATTTTCTTCATATAGCTGCTCAATGTACTCACAGTCTGACAGTGTCGCATATAATCCATACAATTCCTTAAGGTCGTCCTCACACTCTTCACGGACAATATAGCGCTCTGTTTCCAGTATCAATACTGGCACACCCATTTTTCTTGCAAATATATGCTCACAATATTCTTTGGTTATATCCTCAGAATTGTATACAATATACCTGGCATTTCCACTGTAATCCTCTCCAAGCCCGATATCTGCTGCCACATCAGAGATATAAGAATTATATCCATCACTTATAATTATATCTTTATCCGGCTCATACCCTGCCATATCATTAAATACAACATTATGGCTTTCTTTTATATTGTCTGTTATTGTACTTTTAATATAAGAATAATTCTTCTTTTTTTCGGATATGCATACATATACATTTCTTAATGCTGACTTATACTGCATATATTCTATGTGCCTTTCTTACTTCTTAATATAATAGCGGCAAATCTTATAATTGCCCACGCTTATGGAATAAAGTTTTTGCCCCATAGCCAAATATAATTACATCTTCATAATCATAACTATCAAATCCTTTGCAATAAACTTTGACCCCTTAACCACTGCAGCATTACTTAATATTCTAATGGTTTTATGGGGTGTACATAAATCATTGACTTTTACCAATGCCACCTTTAATATATACAATGATATGATGTATGTGTCAAAGACCTTTTCAGGCATCATATTTATAATTAAGATAATCTATTATATGGAGGTTTATTATGGCAAATCAGAATCCTGTTGTAACATTTACAATGGAAAATGGTGATGTGATGAAGGCTGAACTTTATCCAGATGTTGCACCTAATACAGTAAACAACTTTGTAAGTCTTGTAAAGAAGGGCTTCTATGACGGGCTTATATTCCACAGAATAATCGCCGGCTTTATGATTCAGGGTGGCGACCCTGATGGCACTGGTATGGGTGGTCCTGGCTACTCTATCAAGGGTGAATTCAACTACAATGGCTTTGACAACAGCCTTAAGCACTCAAGAGGCGTGCTTTCTATGGCCCGTGCGCAGCACCCAGACTCAGCTGGCTCACAGTTCTTCATTATGCATGCTAACGCTCCACATCTTGATGGACAGTATGCTGCTTTCGGTAAGCTTATTGAGGGCGAAGATGTATTAGACAAGATTGCTTCTGTTGATACAGATTATAGCGACAGACCAAGAAAGCCACAGGTTATGAAGACAGTAACTGTTGAAACTTTCGGTGTTGATTATGACGAACCTGAAACATTATAATAATGTCGGCAGAAATCGGTCATAAAGTTATTCGTGCATACACGGCTATACTTTTAAGCTTATGACCTGTCATTACACTAAAAATGTAATTAAAAATTGTCACATTTAAAAAATTCTGGATATGTACAAGCAATAATTATCAGCCTGCACATACCCAGAATTTTTATAATTACGGAAGTATTAAAATTGTAGTCCAATCAGAAATGTCCACCCGAACTGCCTGAGTTGCCACCTGAGCTTCCTCCACCAGAGCTGCTGCCTGAACTTGTTTGTATATGTCTTGTTGTTACAGTTGTATTAATAAATATATCACGTCTATCCGCAACATCATAATTGTGGTTCTTTGTATACTCTGTGCTTGAAACAGTCATCTTTGCCTTGGCACTGCTCATCATGGCAAGAACTGCAACAATAGCTATAACTGCTGATATACCAAGCTTTACAGGCATATAATATGTCATCTTTGATACTATGCTTGTATTAAGCTGTCTTTCTATTCCCTGAATATACTTCTTGCATCCTTTATAGTAATCACCATCTGATAACCTATTTTCTGCCGACTCTCTTATACTGTCTAACTTGCTTTGTGATATATCGCTCCTGGCTCTTCCTGATGTAACTATACGGTCAGCCCTTGAAGTCATATCTATTCCGTATACTACAGCATCACAGTTGCTGCCTGTGCCATTATATCCATACTGTTTCTCAAGTATTGACCTTAAATATGTGTCCATAGGACTGTAGTCAAGATTCTGGTTCATAGTTATAACTATGATATCCACCTGACACTTATCTGAGGCTTTCTTACACAGCTCACTAAGACTTTGTTCCTCTGATGTGCTTAATATACCTGCATCATCTATAACATAAGTCTTTCCTGTGCTTTCCTCAGCCATAACCTCCGAGGTCTTAAAAGACATTACACCTGCTGCAGTCATCATAAACATAATCAATGCAACACCGACTAAAGCTGCTTTTCTTGCGCCTGCCAAAACCTTTGCCCTGTTGACAGACACTATACTTTCCAATGTATCCCTAACTATATTAATCATATAAACAACAGACCTCCAATCATAGTGATAATAAGAGTTATAACAAATATTGCCACACCATATATAGCAGCCTTTGCACCGCTTATAGGTCTGTCTGCCACTATCTTGCCTGTCTGACCGTTAAGATAGAAGTGAAACTCCTTATTCTTAAAACGGAAGTTAAGCATCCATACTGGAAAAAGCGCATATTCACTGCCCCCTGACCTCATACTTACATTATTACCTGTTATAGACACACTTGAATAACCTTTGATAGTATCTCTTGTAATATCAGTTATGTACCTGTCAGCTCTTTTCTTAGCTCTTTCTTCCATCTCACCTGCTGTATAGTTAAATCTTTCTGAAAGATAACCTGAAAGATATGGCATAGCAAAGTTCTCTATATCTTCATAGTTATAAGGTTCAAGCATATCCATCTCTTTATCCGGCATCTTCTCTGAGGCATCCGCTGGTATTCTGTTAAACTGCGCACGCACATCCCTGTATACATCAAAATGGTCTGTGTATGTGTACTCTGTATCACCCTTCCTTGTTGTCCTTACCTTATTGGCATGGGCATTCATCTGTGACCTTGCACTATAGCTGTACAACCAGAATGGCACATATACGCCACTTATCTTTTCTATCGTACTTGATGTCGATAATTCCTTAGGTGTTAATGGACCTTTTTTTAACCACTTCTTATATATATCCACCGCCTGATTTTTATTAATCTTAAAAGGTATTATTACCTGTGGCTTGAATTCGCCCTGCAGCCTGTCTTCAACCAGTGTAGGATTACCACAATAAGAACAAAATGTTGCTGATGTATATTCATCGGCTACAAGCTGTGCACCACAGCTCTGGCAGTTGTATATCTTCATATCAGGAACACTGCCTCTTTCGGCCTTAGGCGCCTCTTCTTTACTATCAACACCTGCAACTTCCTCCATCAGGGAAGCATATTCTTTCTCATAGGTCTTAACATCGATACTGGTCTGACACCTGCTGCACTTAAGCTTCTGTGTATCGCTGTCGAATTCCATAGCCGCGCCACAACCTGGGCACTTATATATAACTGGCATAATCCCCCTCCTATTATAATTATATTTTTTGGTAATTTTGACGTTCGTTCATAAAATGTTCATATTGCATTCAATAAGAATTAACATTATGAACATTCTTTCTTCACTTTTAGTCAATATACTTCAAATATAGACAAGAGCGAATGAAATAAATCATTATGATATAGCTTTAACAATCTTTTTATTCTTGTCTTGTTAATAATCAGCTTATTTACATTTATTTGTTCTTCATAAATATGAGTTGTTTTAAATATATTTGTATATTGCAACTCTCCTCCCTCTTTCAAAGCCACTCCATAACGGAGTGGCTTTTGTATTAGGCGCTGCTTAATCAGATAACAAAAAATGATGCAATTAAAACTACCAGTCCAGCAACCATCATAATAATACCATTCTTCTTATTCTTTTCATTAGTTGCCTTGTCAATATTCACACTATCTCTCTGGTCATAGAAAAGATTAAAATTCTTCTTTGCTGTAATATACTTGCTAAATCCCATAAATAACACAACAGCACCAATAACAAACATCATAAATCCAATAAAGGGAATGTATGAGTCACCTCTGTTTTCCTCCAGATTATAAAAATCCGCTTCCGCTGCTATAAACTGTAATGTATTAAGAATATATCCCATATTATTACCTCTCCTTTCCATCCTTTGCACATAGCTTGCAATTAATATAGTAATATGTCAGAGTCAAAAGGCATTACCCAACCTGACTAATGTTTATGGATTGCGCCATCTGGATTTTTCATTTTCTAAATTATACTTCTTTTTAGTATTAATCACAACCAAAATATAGCCTTTTTGTATTATAAATCAACATTACGCACTTATTATATTGATTTTTCTAACTATTTCCTTTTCTTTTCAGTATATTTAATGTATAATAGATAAAAGAGTGGGCGGTAAAAACTGTACACATAATTAATTATCAGGAGGTTTGTATTTATGTTAGTTTCAGCAAAAGAAATGTTAGAGAAAGCCAGAGATGGCAAGTATGCTGTTGGACAGTTTAATATCAATAATCTTGAATGGACAAAGTCTATTCTTCTTACAGCACAGGAGATGAATTCACCTGTTATTCTTGGTGTTTCTTGTGGCGCTGGTAAATATATGACTGGTTTCAAGACAGTTGCAAGTATGGTAAGCGCTATGATTGATGACCTTAAGATTACAGTTCCTGTAGCTCTTCACCTTGACCACGGAACTTATGAAGCCTGCTTTGACTGTATCGATGCCGGTTTCTCTTCTATTATGTTTGATGGTTCACACTATTCTATCGATGAGAATGTAGAAAAGACTAAGGAATTAGTTGCTATCTGCAAGGAAAAAGGATTATCTCTTGAAGCAGAAGTTGGCTCAATCGGTGGTGAAGAAGACGGCGTTATCGGTATGGGTGAGTGTGCTGACCCTGATGAGTGCAAGGCTATCGCAGACCTTGGCGTAACTATGCTTGCTGCTGGTATCGGCAATATCCATGGAAAGTATCCAGCTAACTGGCCAGGCTTAAGCTTTGAAACACTTGCTGCCGTAAAGGAAAAAGTCGGCGATATGCCTTTAGTATTACATGGTGGTACAGGTATTCCAGAAGATATGATTAAGAAGGCTATATCTTTAGGTGTTGCCAAGATTAATGTTAATACAGAATGCCAGCTTGCTTTTGCTGCTGCAACAAGAAAGTATATAGAAGACGGCAAAGACCTTGAAGGTAAGGGATTTGACCCAAGAAAGCTCCTCGCTCCTGGATGCGAAGCTATTAAAGAAACTGTTCGCGAAAAGATTAACCTTTTCGGTTCTGCTGGAAAAGCCTGATTAGCACAGTAATAGGAGTACTATGAGCAACAACTACAATGATGATGATTTAAACGATTTTAATGATAATGATGATATATTAAAAGATGATGGCTTTATCGACAGTGACGATAATTTCCCAGATGAGGATTACATTGACGAGGATGATGCCGATGCTGTATTTGACCGCAATGAAAAAGCAAAGAAAAGGTCTGATATAAGCCGCAGGATTATACTTGTTATATCCGTTGGTGTATTCATATTTGCAGCATACAATCTTATTAATATATTCCTTGCATACCATAAAGCAGATGTAATCTACGATAACATACAGCAGGATGTTCTTGATGAGGACTCCCACACAAAGGTTGTTATCGGTGAAGATGAGCAGGAGGTTGAAATTCCATTTACATACAACCATCAGGCTCTGCTTAACATCAATTCACAGGGTATAGGCTATATATATATTCCTTCGATTGACTGTAGACTTCCTATGGTTCAGGGTGATGATAATGACTATTATCTTACACACACATTTAACAAGGAATATAGTGCTAACGGATGCCTTTTTGAAGATTACAGAATTAACGGCGGATTATCTGCCAGCCAGATAATCATATATGGTCACAATATGAGAAACGGCGCTATGTTTGGCAAGCTCAAAAACTATCAGGATTATTCTTTCTGGAATAATTCCGGCAATGATGTATTATATATATATACAGGCAATGTTATCAAGGAATATAAGATATTCAGTTGTTATATAAGCGAAGCTATAAGTGATACATACACATTTAACTTCCCTACTCTTGAATCTATGAGAGATTATGCAGTTAATATGAAAGCCAAGTCTATGTATGACACCGGCGTTGATGTTTCCACGGCAACACAGGTAATCACATTGTCAACCTGTACAAATGATGGTGAACAGCGTTTTATCGTACATGGCATGTATGTTGGAGAAGCCTCATTAGAATAGGATTAATATAATAATCATTATATCTGATAATCAATCATTTAATTTTTTTAATATTTTTGTAAAAAGAACTTGCATTATTATCAGTAATGAGTTATTTTATTTACAGACAACGATTAGATAGTTGTCACTAATCAAATAAGGTAGAACAAAGGCGTTCATGTTATACATATTAATATGTGTGTATATGTGAATGCCTTTTTTAGTTTTACTAATAGAATAATAATCTATGAAAAGGAAGGATGAAAAAGTTATGAGCGAAAAATTCAATGTAGCTGACATCTTCGGCGAAAATGTGTTCAATGACGCAGTTATGAAAGAACGTTTACCAAAAAACGTTTACAAAAATCTTAAATTAGCAATTGCAGGTGTTCAGGAATTAAATATTACTGATGCAGATGTTGTCGCTAATGCAATGAAGAATTGGGCTATCGAAAAAGGCGCAACTCATTACACACATTGGTTCCAGCCTTTGACAGGAACTACTGCTGAAAAGCATGATTCATTTATTTCAGCACCTAATGAAAACGGAAAGGTTCTTATGGAATTCTCTGGTAAAGAATTAATAAAGGGCGAGCCAGATGCTTCATCATTCCCTTCAGGTGGTCTTCGTGCTACATTCGAGGCAAGAGGATATACAGCATGGGATTGCACATCACCAGCCTTTGTTCGTGAAGGTGCACAGGGTGCAACACTTTGTATCCCTACTGCTTTCTGTTCTTATACAGGAGAAGCTCTTGATCAGAAGACACCTCTTCTTCGTTCAATGGATGCTGTTAACGAGCAGGCTTTAAGAATTGTAAGATTATTCGGTAATACAACATCTAAGAAGGTTACTCCTTCTGTAGGTGCTGAACAGGAATACTTTATAGTAGATAGAGAAAAATATCTTCAGAGAAAGGATCTTATCTTCTCTGGACGTACATTATTCGGTGCTATGCCACCAAAGGGACAGGAACTTGATGATCACTACTTCGGTTCTATCCGTGAAAGAATTGCTGCATTTATGAAGGATATCAACGAAGAATTATGGAAGCTCGGCGTATCTGCCAAGACACAGCATAATGAAGTTGCTCCAGCACAGCATGAATTAGCTCCTGTATATGCACAGTGCAATATTGCTACTGATAACAACCAGCTTATGATGGAGGTTATGAAGAAGGTTGCTTACAGACATGGTCTTGTATGCCTTCTCCACGAGAAGCCATTTGCCGGAGTTAATGGTTCTGGTAAGCACAACAACTGGTCAATCACAACTGATGATGGCATCAATCTTCTTGAGCCTGGTAAGACACCTCACGAAAACATCCAGTTCTTACTTGTACTCGGTGCTATTATGAAGGCTGTTGATACACACGCTGATCTTTTAAGAGAATCTGCTTCTGACGTTGGTAATGACCACAGACTTGGCGCTAACGAGGCACCTCCAGCTATTATCTCTATGTTCCTTGGTGAGCAGCTTGAGGATGTTGTTATGCAGCTTATTGATAAGGGGGATGCTACAAGTTCTATCCAGAAGGGTAAGTTAAAGACAGGTGCTTCTACACTTCCTGACCTTAACAAGGATGCTACTGATAGAAACAGAACTTCACCATTTGCATTTACTGGTAATAAGTTTGAATTCCGTATGGTAGGTTCATCAGATTCAATTGCTCCTGCTAACGTAGTTCTTAACACAATCGTTGCAGAAAGCTTTAAGGAAATCGCTGACCAGCTTGATGGAGTAGAAAACTTCGATATGGCTGTTCATGATCTTATCAAGAAGCTCTTTACTGACCATCACAGAATCGTATTTAATGGTAATGGTTACTCAGATGCATGGGTAGAAGAAGCTGAAAGAAGAGGTCTTCCAAATATCAGATCTATGGTTGATGCTATTCCTGCTCTTATTACTCCTAAGGCCGTTAAGCTTTTTGAAAGCTTTGGTGTATTTACAGAGGCTGAATTAAAGTCAAGAGCTGAGATTAAGTATGAAGCTTATGCAAAGGCTATCAATATTGAAGCCAAGACAATGATTGATATGGCTGGAAAGCAGATTATACCTTCAGTTATTTCTTACACAACAGAGCTTGCTAATTCAGTTCTTACTGTTAAAGATGCTGGTGCTGATGCTTCAGTTCAGGCTGACCTTCTTGCAGAGGTATCTGGTTACTTAAAGGATATGAAGGCTGCTTATACAAAGCTTATCGATGTTACAACTAAGGCTGCAGCTATCGATGATATTGTTGCACAGGCTACATATTTCAGAGATGAAGTTAAGACTACTATGGATGAGTTAAGAGCTCCTGCTGATAAGCTTGAAATGATTGTTGACAAGGAATTCTGGCCATTCCCAAGCTATGGAGATTTATTATTCGAGGTATAATTGTTATATAGTTACTATGCAATATAATGCCTGCATAGAGATTACATAATATAACAGGTAATATTCCTATACACTGCATTAAAAAATCCCCGATAGATTATCGGTAATAACCGATATCTATCGGGGATTTTTATAGCTTTATGACGAATGGACGATAGAAATGAAAAAGGTCTTTTTCAGTAACTTTGTCATATATGGCTGCACTGGTCTTACTGAAAACTGGCTTATGTGCGGCAAAAAAGAAACCCCTGAAGAAATGGCAGCCCTCGTTACAAAGCTTGTTTCTACAGGAGTTAAGTCACTTTTATAATTAAATTACTGTGGGTAGTTAAGTCTTTCTGGCACTGGGTTATCAAGCACCTCTTCCTTGAACTTCTTCATATATATCTTGGCAAGTGTAAGGTTGTTGTCAAGATAGTTGCCGCAATCGCGTGGTGAATATCCCGGTATTTCGCCCTCATATGAAAGTACATACTCAGCGCCTTCCCTTAACACATCAAGTATATCCTCTGACTTTAAGTCGCCTGCAAATATAACATAGAAACCTGTACGGCAGCCCATAGGTCCGAAGTATATAGTCTTGTCTGCCCACTCTTTATTATTTCTTAAAAATGTAGCCATAAGATGCTCTATTGAATGTATGCCCGCTGTATCCATAGGTGCCTCTACATTAGGTCTTGTAAATCTTAAGTCAAATGTTGTGAGTACAACATCTCCCTGATAATCCTTTCTTGATACATAAACACCTGTTAAAAGGTCAAGGTGATTAACTGTAAAACTTGCTATTTTATTCATAATAATCCTCATTTCTGCGCACATTTTTTATAATTAAATTGTGCCAGATGCGCCAGACACAATCTATATATATTTATAATACTACTTTCATTATATAAAATGTTATTTTATATTTATACCACTACATATAAGATATTATTATTTTTATAAGACTACCATAATTATATAAAATGCTATTATTTTTATAGAACTAGCTTCTTTGATATAAAATGTTATTATTTTTTATAACATCACGATTATCATCTAAAAAATTATTGTTATAAATATATCTTATTGGGTATCTTTAATATAAACCATTCTTCTATTTTCACTTGTAACCTTTATAATAAGGCACTTGATACCCATTATAAACTTAGACAGTGTAGAATAGCCGTATTCTTTTACCTTAAAATCCGGATAATTAGTGTGTATCTTCTGACCAAGTGCTCCAAGCTCTACTCCGTTTTCACTTGACTTTACATAGCTGACAGCATACTCTGTCACCTTTTCTTTCATATTCTTGTCCTCTCTTAAGCGCACAAGAACAGTATTGTTAAACTTCTTAAGTTCGAGGCTGTTCATTTCCTCTAGAAATGTAGACAATGAGCTGTAACCATAGTTTCTTACGTCAAAGTCAGAATACTTTTTCTGTAGTCTGCTGCCTATTTCACCAAGTCCGGTCTGTCTTCCCTTGTTATCATTCTCCTGTATTATCTCTATTATAGCATTTTCTATCTTAGACTGCTTAATAATATTGCTGCTTGCCTTTTTCTTAGCTGGCTTGCTATCCGGCTCATCTTCATGCGCCTGCTCTCTTAACAGCTCAAGGTCTGTAAACACCGAACATGCTGCCCTGAAGGAACGTGGTGTCTTATTCTCTCCCATTCCAATAACATCCATACCAGACTCTCTTAACCTGCTTGCAAGCCTTGTGAAATCACCATCGGAAGACACTATACAGAAACCGTCAACATTATTTGTATACAGAATATCCATCGCATCTATTATAAGCGTTGAATCTGTTGCATTTTTTCCTACTGTGTTGCGGAACTGCTGGATAGGTGTTATAGAATTCTCCATAAGCTCCTTCTTCCACTTGTTCGCCTGCGTACTTGTCCAGTCTCCATATATTCTCTTATACGTTATAACACCGTACTTAGTCATCTCATCTAATATATCTGAAATATACTTTGAAGATATATTGTCTGAGTCTATAAGCACTGCGTATCTCTTATCATCCACTTTTTCTCTCCTTTCTACATTTATTGAAAAAATCAGACATTAATTACATCTGATGTCTTACTATCTTATATTCATCATTACTCTGATAATATGGACATTCCCTATACTCTGATGTCAGTAATCTTGCGTAATCATCCTCGTCCATATCTACATCACATACATATTCTTCTGTTTCTTCGTCATATATCATATTGTTACAATAATCACAGTTATAATGCGCTACCGCCATATTTTTAATCCTCTCTTTTACAACCTTATCTTTTACATCATTATATTACACTTTATATTCTTTTCTAATCAAATGTACTATAATTTTATTCATTTTCCTTATTGATTTATTTATAGATTACCTTTCAAATATATGCAGATTACCATCATCTATTAAATAACTTTTCTTTATTATTATCATCTATATATCGGATAATACAACCTGCATTTTATCCAGAATTATTATTTAAGCACCTCGTTCATACTGCCGGTTCTATAACCGTCAAGGTCAAGCGATACGTACTTAAAGCCTATATTATGCAGCTTCTCTGAAACAGCATTTCTTATATCCTTATCCATAAAACGGTCTATATCATCCGGTGATAATTCTATTCTTGCAATGACCGACTGTAATCTTACCCTGAACTGTCCAAAGCCAAGACTTCTTATATACTTTTCTGCCTCATATACCATATTCAGCTTTTCGCCTGTTATCTTCTCTCCATATGCAAGTCTTGAGGCAAGACAGGCTGCCGATGGCATATTCCATGTAGGAAGACTTAACATATGTGATAACTGTCTTATCTCATTCTTTGTAAGTCCTGCTTCTTTCAAAGGACTTCTTACTCCCAGCTCTTTTATGGCACGCATACCCGGTCTGTAATCGCTGTCATCATCCACATTAGTTCCTTCTGCGACAACATTTATCCCCATATCAGCCACAATTTTTCCTACATTTGTAAATATAGCTTTCTTGCATATATAACATCTGTCCGGTGGATTAACATCTATTCCCGGTATTGAGAGCACATCGGCTTTATAAATAACGTGCTTTACTCCTTCACCCTCGCAGAATTTCTTTGCACCTAAAAGCTCATCATCTGTTACAAAAAGTGAGCTTATAGTCACTGCAACTGCATTTTCACCTAATACATCATGCGCCACCTTCATAAGAAATGTTGAGTCCACGCCTCCTGAAAATGCAATAGCTAACTCCCCACATTCTTTAATAATCTTTTTTAAGTTCTCATACTTATTCTTTGTAGCATTGGTTATATTCTGTTCTGCCACTTATTTATTCTCCTGTTCATGTCTGATTTATTCAACATTTCATTATTCAGTAAATTATCTCTGTCTGATTTATTCAATATCATTATAATCATCAAGGAAGCTGTGTCTTTCTCCATGCTGCTTATATGCGATAACTGTATCAAGATTGACATTTTCAACACTTCTGAATATGTTCTTCTCGATGTACGGACTAACCTGTGTCAGGTCTTTTATAAGCTGCTTTATCTCTGCTCTCTTAGAACCTTTTCCTGTTCCTCCACACGAAGCACATCCTTCTGTGAAACGGCATGCACACTGTATGAACTGAAGATTATTATAATCCTTCCAGTGGATAATGTCAGCCTCTCTTATAAGATACATAGGTCTTATAAGTTCCATGCCCTCAAAGTTCGTGCTGTGAAGCTTTGGCATCATAGTCTGTATCTGCGCACCATACAGCATACCCATAAGAATAGTTTCTATGACATCATCATAATGATGGCCAAGTGCTATCTTGTTACAGCCCAGTTCCTTTGCCTTACTGTACAGATAACCCCTTCTCATTCTTGCGCACAGATAACATGGCGACTCTGTTATATCGACAACTGTATCAAATATTTCTGTTTTAAATACAGTTATAGGTATATCCAGAAGCTTTGCGTTGTTAAGAATAACATTATAATTAAGGTCATTATATCCCGGATTCATAACAAGAAATACAAGGTCAAAGTTGTTCTTCCCGTGCTTCTTCAACTCCTGAAACAGCTTTGCCATAAGCATTGAGTCTTTACCGCCTGATATACAGACAGCTATCTTATCACCATCCTGTATAAGGTCATATTCATTAAGCGCCTGTGTGAACTTTCTCCATATAGGCTTTCTGAACTTCTTAACTATGCTTCTTTCTATTTCCTTAACCCTGTCTGCTGCATCTTCGCTGCTTTCGTCTTTATCTTCCTCTATATACTTAGTAAACTTCCACTTAAGATACGCCACGAAACCACCATCAATGCTGTATGCTTCATATCCCATATCCTCAAGTGTGTCCTCAAGTTCTTCACTCTTCTGACCTGAATAACATAAAAGATATATTGGAACATCCTTTGAATATGTATTAATAAACTTTTCTCTTCCACCTGTATTATCTGCCTTAAGGTCTTTCATCATATCTTCCCAGAAATACCAGACAGCAGACTCCATAGTTTCCTTATCATATTCCTCTTTATCTCTCATATCTATAATAACTTTATCTCTTTTATCATCATAAAGCTGTTGTACTGTTCTCATTATAATCCTCATTTCTTATATGTCTGATTTTTTCAATTTTATCTTTTCAATCTATGATTTTTCAAGCTACAACTTATATATCTTTGAGCTTATATATTTTATGATATGAGGGTCAAAAGGTATTTTGCCCCTCATTTATGATTAATCAGATTACTCCATGCTCCGCATTCCCGTAATCTGACTCCACCTCGAAATCCGCTAATTTACTAGCTTCGCATAGTAAATTGCTACTTTCTCGGTGTAGTGCAGGTCACTAAGGTATACATCGAATTGCATGCAAGCATGCATCGATGATACCTTTTGACCCTTTAATCATTTTATATTATCGTCATTTATCCGGTACACATCATCTTAACATATTTTTTTCGCTGATTCTATATTTTTGAAGGGGATTGCATATATTTCCTTTTAAATGTACAGCTATATATAAAAAAGCTCCCATCCAACCTGACTTATCTACATGTCTGGTTGGATAGGAGTTAGGAATTCTACTCTATTCTTTCATTAATGTTCTCAATCCACTATCTATACTGCGCCCAAATGAATTAATAAACTTTATATATATTTTCAAAACTGAACAGATATTAAGTTATATTTCATACGGATAATAGATGAATGTACTCTAAATCTACACAATGCGTAGATTAATTACTTACAATATCTCCTTCATCATATTCCCCATCCTCATAACCTTATTCTTCTGCTCGTCATTGAATTCCATCCATATTCTCTGCATAACATAATATCTTCTGTCATACAGATTAAGATACATTGATGGGCGGTAGTTATATACGTTATACATATTAACGAGGGTATCAGCATCAGGATATATAATCTCTTTCTCATATTTACGATACTTTTTTCTGGTTACATAAAGCTTTGATGACATCGTATCCTGTGAATAATGCATAACCGTGCGTACATATTCAAGCATCGTGAACTCATCCCACTGTTTTAACATATAGTCAAGAAGCCTGTCTTCATCTGTAACCTGTCTTCCGCTCATTATCTCCAGATTACGGTAATGCATTATACTCTCTGCAATTATTTTCATAGCAAAAGGTCTGGTGCTGTCGTCATACTCACTCATAACAATGTCAAGTTCCTCTGTACTCACATTACTACTTTTTCCACACACCAGCTCATCTATATCTATTCCATTTTCATGCAGGGACTTCATATTATTAAAAGATACAATAATATGCCCATTTTCACGTTTAGAATAATCATCCTGCGATATTCCTAACTTCTTTCCCATCTCAGTCTGATTATAGCCCAACCTTTTCCTATAATTCTTCATTCTGCTACAAAAATCTTCATAGTGAGTGCTGTTCATCTGCATTATCCTCATAATAAATTACAGCCCACATAAATGCAGACTGTAATTCCGATATTTCCAACAATTCTTATGAAAATTTTATAACATTAGCTAGTATCCCAAATAGGTCAATAATTGCATAACTTGTCAAATAAAGTCTTTATCTCGCTAATATTTTTTCTAAGTCTTTCTCAGGTGTACTTATAGGTGATATGTTATAATTCTTTACAAGTATGTCCAGTACATTTGCAGATATAAATGCTGGCAATGTAGGACCTAAGTATATATTCTTAATTCCAAGATGAAGAAGTGTAAGAAGAATACATACAGCTTTCTGCTCATACCACGAAAGCACCATTGATAATGGAAGTTCATTTACACCACATCCAAATGCTTCTGACAACGCTATGGCAACCTTTATGGCACTATATGCATCGTTGCACTGTCCCATATCCATAATCCTTGGAAGCCCGTCTATCTCGCCTAAGTCAAGGTCGTTAAATCTGTACTTTCCACAGGCAAGTGTCAGTATAATTGAATTTTTTGGTGTCTGCTTCACGAATTCTGTGTAATAGTTTCTTCCCGGTCTTGCACCATCACAGCCGCCCACAAGAAAGAAGTGGCTTATGTCACCATTTTTAACACCTTCTATAACCTTGTCTGCTACTGAAAGAACTGTTCCATGTCCGAAACCTGTCATAACATAACTTCCGCCGTTAATTCCGGTTCTTTCCTGTCTTTCCTCATAACCGCCAAGCTCAAGTGCCTTATTGATAACTGGTGTAAAGTCCTTTTCGCCAGCCGCATTTTCATCTATATGAACCATCTGCGGATACGATACCACTTCTGTTGTAAATACCCTGTCCTCGTAGCTCTTTCTGACTGGCATAAGACAGTTAGTTGTAAATAATATCGCACCCGGTATGTTATCGAACTCTTTCTGCTGATTCTGCCATGCTGTTCCAAAGTTACCCTTAAGGTGTGGATACTTATTAAGCTTGGGATATGCATGTGCTGGTAACATTTCACCGTGAGTATATATATTTATGCCCTTATCCTTAGTCTGTTCGAGCAGCATATGAAGGTCTTTTAAGTCATGACCTGTCACAACTATAAAAGGTCCCGGCTCTACACTAAGCGATACCTTTACCGGCGCTGGTGTGCCGTAGCTTGTTGTGTTTGCCTTATCAAGAAGCTCCATACACTTAAGATTAACTTCTCCAACCTCCAACACAACTGGTAAAAGCTGCTCACTATCCATATCATAGCTTATGATTGAAAGCGCCTTATAAAAGAAATTATTGACTGTTTCATCTGTGCAGCCTAACACCATTGCGTGATATGCATACGCCGCCATTCCTCTTATACCAAATAATATAAGTGACTTAAGTGAACGTATATCCTCATCTGCATCCCATATATTATTCATATCATAATCATCTGTATTGCCGCATCTTGACTGGCAGACACTGCAATCTGGCGATATTATATTCTTTTCCTTATGAACTCTGTCTATCATATTCTTAAGAGTTTCATTATTGAAATTAACATTTGTTATAGTTGTAAATAAACCTTCTATTATTATTCTGTCTGTATTATCTGTCTTTGGATTACTTCCACACGACTTTGCAAGCCCTATAAGTGCGCCTGTAAGCTCATCCTGAAGCGCCGCTGTTGTTGAGTCCTTTCCACATACACCTGCATTTCCCATGCAGCCTGTACATCCTGCTGTCTGTTCACACTGAAAACAAAACATTTTCTTATCCATGTATATAATCTCCTTTATTCTTATATTTTACACTTATAAATGTATTTATACATTTTTATTATGATGTAAGTAACTTTTGACACTCACATCTTATTATACTTTACTGATTTTTTCCGTTGTATATACAACATTTTTATTCTTTTTGTTTATTGTATTATTTCACTATTTTTCGACACATTTTTCTTTGTTTTTTATATAAAATACACTATGCAATATACCGATATTATTATATACTTAAAGAAAATTACAAAGATCATAAGTATATTATGATGTAAGTGTCAAAAGTATAAATCACACAATACAACGGGAGGTGTTGTTTATGAAAATACAAGATTTTTGTGATATGAATAAGTTTGAACAGATTATGTCAAACTGGGCTAAAAGTACAGGACTTGCTACAGTCGCTGTTGGTGATGACGGCAAGTATATAAGTGACTGCTACAATTTCACTGATTTCTGTATTAAGCTGACAAGAGGATGTGCTGAAGGTAAAAGACGATGTGAAAAATGTGACCGTGAAGGCCATGGTGTTTATCCCTGTCATGCAGGGCTTGTCGACTTTGGTATTCCTATAACTCTTGATGACGGTACAGTTCTTGGAAGTATTATCGGCGGTCAGGTTCTTCCTGATCATCCTGACGAAGACAAGTTCAGGACAACAGCAAGAGAGCTTGGTATCGATGAAGACAAGTACATAACCGCACTTAAGAAAGTAAATGTAAGAACAACTGAGGAAATTAATGCATCTGCTGAACTTCTCGGCGATGTTATCAATATGTTTGTGCGTGCAAGCTATACTTCTTACCAGAACTCACATATTCTTTCAGAATTAAAGACCGGAATAAGCAATGCTGCCATTCAGCTACAGACCGCTAACGACAAGGTTAAACAGATTGATGGCTTCAGCAAACGTCAGAATATCCTTGCGCTTAACGCTTCTATTGAAGCTGCCCGCGTAGGTGATGCTGGAAGGGGCTTCGCCGTTGTTGCCGTGGAAGTCCAGAAGTTAGCCAAAGGTATGGGTGAGGCAAGCTCAGATATTAATAAAGCTATCAAAGAAGTAACACAGACAATTACTTCACTGGATAAAGAATAAAAATATGCCGCACAAAGTTTTATATATGCTTTGTACGTGGTTTTAAAGTAACGTGAATTGCACAGCAATTCAGCAATCCAGATACATAAATACGTCAGGGGCAAAAACTCAAAAGTCTTATCCTGCAAACATAAATGACTTTTTGAACTTTTGCCCTTGACATCATATTATTGACATTCCTCTATCTGTCAGTACTCTCGATTTCTCCTGTAAATCCAGCTTCTTTTATCATATTGAGAGTATCATCTATTCCCTGTCCGCCTGCTGTAAGGTATCCTGATGCAAATATTGAGTCTACTACCTTAAACAATGTTGGCTCTATTCCCTTGAAGTATACCTCTCTTCCTGCTGCACATCTTATGTCTGACTTAGGCACCATAAGTCTTGCAAGACATAGCACCTTAAGGCAGTACTGCTGTGTAAGTCCTGATATATCCCTGTCGGCAAGTCTTGTGCCCTTTATAGGAAGAAGGAAGTTGATAGGAACTGACTCAGGATTAATCTCTCTTATATCCATAAGCATATCAACTACATCACTCTTGCTCTCTCCCATTCCTATTATTCCACCACAGCACATTTCAAAGCCTATGCTCTTTAACATACGGATATTATTTATTCTCTGGTCGTATGTATGTGTTGTGCATATATTTGGATAATATGAACGGCTGCTGTTTAAGTTATGATTTATTCTGTTAAGTCCAGCATCCTTAAGCATCCTTGCCTGCTTTTCTGTAAGAAAGCCTATAGAACAGCATATCTGTGTATCATTTTTCTTCATTTTACGAATTCTGTCTGCAAGGTCTTCTATCTCAGCATCTGTGAAGCTGATACCGCTGAGTCCTATACAATGTCTTGCAAGATGCTTTTCATCCACAAGGTCATTGTCTCCATAAAGCTTCTCATCCGACACTCTTTTATACTTTTCTATAGCCGCGTGCGACTCACATGACTGCGCACAATATGCACAATTCTGTGAACAGTTGCCGCTTCTTACATTAGTGAGAAGCTGTATGCTCACTTTCTTTCCTTTATACTTAAGGCGCAGCGCATATGCAGTTTCTATGAGCTTATCCAGCTTGTCATCTGGCAGATTAAGTACTTCTAATGCCTCCTCCTTTGTTAATACGTGTTCTTCATCCCATTTTTCCAATAATTCATCAATAGCTGTTTCTGACATAATAAATGTACTCTCCCTTGTTGTCGTCTAGCGTATACCTGACCGATACGCTGATATACGAATAAGTATAAGAGGGGAGATTGCAAATGTCAACGTGTTATTTTATTAAGTTGACATTGAGGTATTGATTCAGATTCAAGATTCAGATTCAGATTCCAATAAATCTTTGCAACTAATAATACGCTTTTTTATATACTGCAGCAAAAATAATTCTAGTTATTTATAAATAAAAAAAGATACCCGGCACAACCATGCCGGATATCTCTCCACATTTTAATACATTTATACCTGATAAAGCTTCTTAATACGAATACGCCAGAACACGCGCCGGCTCTTTCTTCTTCGCTGCAAGATATGTAATAATGTCCTTACGTGTTATAATTCCTATAAATATGCCACGGTCATCGGTGACTGGCACAAAATTCTGGTTCGTTATTCTCTCAAAAAGCTCCTCCATAGATGTATCCACGGTCACACTTGGATAATTCCTTCTGAAATATAACTCATCAACACTCTCCTTTTCAAGCTCTTTGATGTCTATATCCATACCATTGTTCTGGTTAATTCTGCACATATGCCACAGAAAATCTCCCTCAGTTACAGTTCCAACATAGTGCTCATCCTCATCAAGAACCGGAATTGCTGAATATCCATAATGATTCATCTTCTGTAGTCCCTGTCTTAACGTGTCACTATTATAAATGTATGCTACTTTACTCTTAGGCTGTAAAAAAAATGAAATGTTCATAATTATCCTCCACATAATCGTATCCCATATTTAATATCTGTACATCTAAGTATAAATATTGTAACACGTTATAATTAAAACTCATATGGATTATATGCAATTTTCATATATTTTTCATTTTTATAATACAGCGGGGTAATTATATATTTTTCAATTATAAATGGACAATTTTAAAATATTATATAATTTTGTGATTTATACTTTCTCAATATAGTTACGTCATTCACCTAATCTATGATATAAGACATTTCAGCTTACAATTCTCTATTGCCTCATCCCAGAAATGCTCATATGACTTGCCTCTTACCTGACATATTATACTTGAATTCATAGCCCCGTGACCTACTATAAGTATATCTTTACCCTTTGCAAGTTCAGGCTTTATTATAGTATCAAGGAATTCACCCGTTCTTGCAAAAAGCTCATCCAGACTCTCTGCGCCCTTATCCGGTATATATCCAGCTGGATTATGAAAAAGAGTATTTACATTATAGCCTGCATCATCTGTATAGCCTTGTATTCCCTCATATTCGCCAAAGCACATCTCTATAAGTCTGTCATCTATAATAACAGGAACTTTCTCATCCCTGTCCCTTAATATAATATCTGCCGTCTGTCTTGCTCTTGTAAGCGGCGAGCAGTAACATACATCAAAATGCACATTTTTATATTCCTTTGCTGCATTTTCAGCCATAGCTATTCCATTCGCATTAAGTGGTATATCGGTATGCCCCTGTAGCTTGTGTAACTCATTCCAGTCGGTCTTTCCGTGACGTATTATGTATAACATTGTTATATTCTCTCCTTTTCTTATGTGTAATTTTTATTTGTATTATAAATATATTTTACCAGTTTACAACTTTACCAACTATTCCTTCATATTCCCTCCTATAGATATTTTTATTATATATCACATGCTCGATGAAATCCCTTCTTTTTGTGTCCACTTTATATGGTATATTTTAAATCAAAATCTCTTCTTAATTTGCCCTTGAGTAAGCGCTTACAAAAAACAGGTGGCATACAAATCTTGTACATCACCTGTTCACTATTGATTTATTCAGCTGTTCTTATACAAACATCTGCTGTAACAGACCTTTTTTCAGTTCTTCCCACGCAGCTAATGTTGCTTTCTGCTTCTCGATGACTTCATCTAATGATGAAAGACAATCAGCAATTTTCTGCTGTTCTGCAATGCAAGGAACTGGAACCAATTCCTGCAAAAATTCTTTTGCCACAAGATTTCTCATCATTGTTGAAGATTTTGTACATCTAACCAAAACACGTCCCATAATCGGTTCATGCCTAATATATTCTTTCCAAAATCCAACACTATACAGTGATAAATTCTTTGGATGAAATACATCAAAAATATGGGATACGATTCCATTCCCAATATCATTTAATACAAAACGACCATGCGAGTATTCTTTATTCACATGACCTTCAAACGCAATATCTCCATACAACATTAGATATCTTTTCGTGACAGCAAACAGGCATTTTCTATATGTGTTGTCACTAACATAGGAACACACATCTTTTACCTCGTCTGCGATATGGGAACACAATTCTTTCGCCTTATCACCTACACTCTTTGCTTTGTCAAAACGCTCCTTTGCGTTTCTGACCTCGTTTCTAAATCCTGTTTTATATATGAAAGTAATTTTATAGGGATCTTTGTTTCCATCTTCATCATAGCCACCAACTATGACTTTTTCAATAATACTTTCAAAAATACCTCTGTCAAACTCCTGCAGCACTTCATTTTGAGACAATGCCTTTTTGAAATCCTCCGCTCGTCGCTTTATGGATACCTCATCTTCCATTTGTTGTTCCAACATTTCGATATTTGCCCTAATGTTGGATAATTTTCTCTCATATCCTACATCAGTTTCCTCATAAATATCCTGTGAAACAACTCCTTCTAAATACTTCTCCAAAAGAGTTTTTCTTTTTGATTGAAGATTATCTGCACTTTTCTGATATTTCATCAGCTTATCTCTTGCAGTATCTTCACTCAGCGTTTTCTCTACCCTAGAAATAAATTCCTCTAGTATATCTTTGTTATCGGAACATAGCATTTTATAAGATTCAACAAATGCTTCCTCTATCACTTGTTCTGGGATTCCCTTACTATCTGGACAATATCGCTTTCCACTTTTTGTTGATGTTACACATTGCCATATTGTTTTCTTATATTTTGAATTACTATGCCATCTTCGTCTGGAAAGGCTTGAGCCACAGAAACCACATTCCAGCATACAGCTAAAAGCATACTGCCGACTATATTTTTCTCTTTTTCCCGGTGTAGGAGATTTTCTGCCACCATTTCTTCGCTCTCTGATTTCCTGTGCCCTTGCAAAAGTTTCTTCTGAAACAATAGGTTGATGATGATCTCTTATGTAAAATCTATCTTCCTCTCCAAGATTTTCCAATCTTCTCTTCGATATAGGATCAACCGTAAAAGTTTTTCCGAGTAAAATGTCACCCTTATATTTCTCATTATTGATAATTCCCATAACACTTGATGTTGTCCATGGATTTCCTTTTATGGTCGTTATCCCCTGCTCATTTAACTCTCTTGCTATCATAGTACTTCCTGCACCTGAAACATACCGGTCAAAAATATATCTAACAGTTTTTGCACCTTCTTCATTGATAGAAAGTGATTTGGTCGCAACATCATAATCATAGCCAAGACAGCCTTGAAATCCAACCAACTCACCACGTTTCATTTTCATCTTCAAGCCTTTTTTCACATACGCTGAAGTATTTTCTACCTCTTGTTGTGCCACGGAACTTAATATTGTCATCAGGAATTCGCCGTCCTTCATAGTATTTATTTTTTCTACTTCAAAATAAACGGCGATACCTTTTTCCTTCAACATCCTTACATATTTTAATGTATCTAACGTATTTCTGGCGAAACGTGGAAGGCTTTTTGCAATAACCATGTCTATCTTTCCGTCCATACAATCTTGTATCAAACGTTGAAAATCTTCTCTTTTGTCTACCTTCGTTCCAGTAATCGCTTTATCTGCATATACCCCTGCAAAAATCCATTGATTATTATTCTTAATGAGCTCTGTGTAATACTTTACCATCGAATTATAGCTCTTAATCTGATCTTCATCATCAGTACTAACACGGCAATATGCAGCTACTCTCAGGCGGTCAATCTTTCTTACTTTTGCCGTCTCATCAAAAGGATTGTTCGCCTTAATTACTTCAACTTCCATATGCCCTCCTTTTTGTGTTCCCTCCGTAGTGTTCATATTTATTATATTGCAACACACTCGACAAGTCAAGCTGTAATATCAGATATAATGTTATAATCCTTCATCAAACGTTTCTTTATTTTCTCATATTCAAATTCATTTATCAGTTTCTTATTTAAGAGTTGTCGCAACATAGATAGCTGCATACTATATCTCAATAATCTTTTCTTCTCGATAATATCCACCTCCCATCTTAACACGCACTTTATCTGCCAATGACAACCCACACCCCATTGCAGGCTCTCATAGGCAGATAAAAAAGCAATACAGGTGGCAGGTCATTACTCTGCCCACATCGGTCTTGCACCGTCATTCAAATTGACCGGACTGCAAATCTCTTTACAATCCGGAAGTATCATTATTACAGATATGCTTCATCGCCCTGTGTTACTGCCACACATTTTGTCAGATTTTTCTCGCTCCGTACCTTTGCTTCAATGTCATGTTTCAACACTTCTTCACGTTCACCCTTAAAAGAGCAGATACATCTTTGCGAACCTACCTAGTGGCTCCACATATCCTCACGTCCTGTATGCAAAAAATATTCTATTGTCAAGGTACAACGTTGCATCATTTCCAATCAACGAATAGAAAGGGAATTTTCTGATCGGATGCTATGCAACTTCAAAAGCCAATATTTTTGTAATCAGCTTGGTTTCCAATCTGCGACGCAGCGTTTCATCAATGCAGTAATGCACCTGTCCACTTTCGTCATATAACTTTCTGGTAGACAATTTGATTATGTATCCCTCATAGTGTTTTAACACTGCATTGATGGCACTTACATCGCCCTCTGATGCTGCCTTTATAATATGGAAAGGCAACAAATTTTCCTCATTTCTGCTTTTATGCATCTTTTTCATCTGCTATTCCTTCCATGATCTTCTTCAAAATTTCAAGTGAGCGTGTCCTATGTTCATGAATGGTACTGCGAACCAGATTCATTTCTCTTGCAATATCCGCATCGCTCATTTCCATAAAATACGAAAGTAAAATGACATTCCTTTTTCTTTCTGTAAGTTCCTTCAACGCTTCAGCGATCAGGGTATTTTTTACTTCAATGTCATAGCCATGCACTTCAAAATGATGATATTCTGTTCCATACTCATCCATAGTAAATAACTTGCTCAGCTCCTTTTCCGACAGTTCAGAGAATGTAACTTCGTGTTTCCTGCGATAGTCCATATGCTTGTAATAATTTACAGCTTCGCCTTTTAATGCCATCTGGCATAACCGATCAAATTGGTGCCGGATAGTCATTTCATCCCTAGAAGAAGGTTGCCCCATACGAGTTCACCTCCTCCCGTTCCGAATGCCAAGGCTTTCGCCTTTTTTCCCTTCCGGTGTATCTCCCAAATGAAACCGGGGAGATGTTCGGGTGGATTGAAAAATTTTTAGGAAAATTTTTCTGTATATAAAAAACGCCCTTATGGGCACATACCCACAGGACGCTGTTTATAGCTGATATTAAATTTTCTCCACATTTTACGAGTGTATATAATGCACTTTCAATTGTAGAATTTGCCACATTACTTAAAATGTGACCTATTTACCTATCCTTCCACGCAATAGGCAGGATAATATTTTCCAAAGACAAAAATATCCTTTCAACGGTTCAGAATCCATAACTCTCCCAAACACATTCAAAGGATAAAAACATGAGAAAAAACCTTTGAATACTGCGTTTTTTTATATGCAATATCCAAAGTTTCTTATTTTATTTAAGTGCATTATATCCCTCTGACATAGTGCGTTATTAGTTCATTTTCTTTTTAAATGGTGAACTATACACTATATACGGAGGTGCATGACATGGCTAAATCTAAGAAAATTGATAAAGACATGGGTTTTCGCCTGAAGAAAGCCAGATTAGACCAAAAGCTGACTTATGATGAATTATCCGAAAAATCCGGTGTTTCATCAAGATATATCAAAGAGATCGAAAATCATGGTAATGTTCCAAGCCTTGAAAAACTCGGTCAGCTCATTCGAGCTTTACACATCTCTGCTGATCCGTTCTTTTATCCGGCAGCTCCAACTGATAATCTGGATTACCAAAGACTGTTGGTTTATCTTTCAGAATGTACAAACGATCAGATAACCACCATTCTTGCACTGGTAGAAGCCTATCTTCGTACATATAAAACCCATGAAACAGAATAGCAGAAAGATTTCGATTTTTTCTTGATTATTTCTGTATTATTCTGGATAAAAACAGGGCGGTCAGCTCTCCATAGCCTTCCACCCTGTTATCCTATCTTTTCATAGAAGTAAGCAATTCTCTCACCTTACTTCTTTCCTTTAAAATTCCCAATCCATCAAATATCTGTATCACATCAATCATGCCCTGATAATATGCTCTCTGCTGTTCTTCAAAATGAGCATGATCCACAATATCCATATAGTCCTCCAAGAACTGTTTGTGTTCTGCCGAAACCTCTGTCAATAGCTTCTCGTATTCCCGGTTTACCTTTTTTAACTCCTTATCTGCCTTTTCCGATTCTTTCGTCTGAACAGAATATTCACGCTCCCCGGCTTCACTCCGAAGCTCCTCAAATACCTCTGCTATTGTTTCAAATACTTCGTTCATTCTCGTATCCACCTTTCCCTATCAATAAGTATTGCATTTTGCAGTCAGTATTATCAATCCCCAACCATTTTCAACAATTTTATTTTTCTACACTTCATCTTTAGAAGTATATTATCAAAAATATTCCATAAAATCAATCACATAGCACTTCATCTTTAGAAAGTTGGTATTTGAATGAAGATTTACTGGAATAAAGAAAACAATTCCAAAAACCTTATTGGACAACGTGTAAAAGAATTACGAACCGAAAAGCATATATCACAAAAAGCATTAGCAGAACAGCTCCAGCTTGCCGGATATGAATTTAGCGATTTGACCGTATTACGAATCGAACAAGGTACACGCTTCGTGCCAGATTATGAAGTAGTTGCCCTTGCTGAATTTTTCCAAGTATCATGTGAATATCTTTTAGGAGTAAAAAACGAAAAATAAGCAACAATCTGTATTTTATCTTTTTACAGACTGTTGCTTAAATTTTTGTTGAAACGATAACCCACACCCCATACTGTCTGTATGTAAATCGGCTTACTTGGATTATCTTCTATTTTTTCCCGCAAATTACGGATATGACTCATCACGATATTATAATCACCGAAATAGGGTTCTTTCCATACAATGTCATATATTTGCTCCTTACTAAATACTTTTCCCGGATTTCGTGCCAATAAATGCAGGATTTCAAACTCGACAAATGTAGTCTTAATTTCACTCTTTCCTCGATATATCAATCGTCTAGAAATGTCTATCTCTATTCCTTCAAAAACTAATTTTGCACATAATTTTTCTTCCACTACCCGCTTAGTGTTTTCAAAACCATCCAAAACTGACATGACAGCATTTAACAATTCATCCTCACTTTCCTCAAGGGAAAGTAATAATAACTTAGCTATAATCCTACCTCCTCAATCATTTACTTAAAATATTCTTCTAAACATATTCCACGTTCATAAATTTCCTTAGCAGCCTCTTCTCCCACATAACGATAATGCCATGGTTCGTAGCTTGTCCCGGTAATTTCCTGTTTCCCTGATGGATATCTCAAAACAAAACCATACTTATAAGCATTCTCAGCAAGCCACCCATAAACCTCTTCATTGCTGCACTTTGATTTATCTGCATTGATGTCTACTGCGATCCCAAGTTGATGTTCACTGGTTCCCGGCAATGCTACCCACTCTTTCGCCGTTCTTTCTGCTTTAACCTGTGAATATCCCTGATTTATGTAACTTTGTATCTTATCATCCAGTATCTCCTGTTGCTCTTCCGCTGTTCTATAGCCTTCACGAACAACAGGATATACGTCTTCTGTTCTTGCTGCATCAAACATTTCCTGTAAGTAAGGATAAATTCTACTATCTACCATCTGACCATTTGATAATTCTGTTAATTCCACATCGTAATCTTCCGGCAATTCATTCCACCTATTCACAACAATTAAATTCCACTCCTCAGGAACCTGAATCTCATGTGTATTACTCAATCTGGAATAAACATTACCGATTAACTGGTATAAGATTAATAGCAAATATACTACAACTATTACTTTCAATAATTTTACAAGCCATTTTGCTTTTTTCCTTGTAGCCATAATTTTTCTATGCCTTCATTCTTCTTGACCAATTCCTTACAGCAAAAGGCATACAAAAAATACCTATCAAAACAGGAACTGTAACTAACAGATACGGCGACCATACATATTTTCCGAAGATACAAAATGTATTTGTTCTGAAAATGTCGGCACCACTGCCAACTAAAGGTAATAAATCCAATACCTTTTGCAATTCATACGGAAGATATTCTGCTATCATCATTGGACCATACACACAAGCCAGACTAAACAAGAATACGAGTACATTATTTTTTACGGTAGCAGATATAAACATTACAACGCCTGCAAATCCAAGTGTTCCAAGTAATACAAACATATACTCATAAATTTCAGCCTGTAGCATATTCATCGGTGCTATTGCAAGCAGTTTAATATTCTGAATTGGCATATTCCATCCGGATGTACCTATAAATAGTAACTGCGATAAAATGCTAGGAATTACAAGTATTGCAAAAAATTCTACTGTAAATACTAATCCTGTTAATATTTTTGCCGATGCAACTTTTCCCCAGCCATTCTTCGTTGTTAATACCAAAGGGCTTGTATTATCATACCACTCGCCCGCAAATAAAGATGACAAGACAATTGCCAAAAATAAAGCCATCACACTACCTAAATCTGCCACCATACTTGCAAGAAGCTCTGACCATCCGTCCCCCCATCCATATCGAAACGGACTTTCTACTTCTTTCTCCATCCTAAGCAGATATTCTTTTTCAGCTCCTGTCTGACCATTGTTTTCTAAGAAGTCACTAATCGCCTGCTCTCTTCTCTCATAAAAACCTGTCAACTTGTCTGGATTGACATAACTTATCATTGTCTGATAAGTCTCTGTGTCCTGAAGTTCCGGATATAATGTTGCAAGCCAGCTATTGATAATTTTCCAGTCGGTTTTTTCTAATTCCTTTTCCATACCGGCAGCTTCCATTCGTTGATAATCTCTCACTAACTGCTGTAATGTTTCATCCGTTAATTCTTCTCCAAAGTTAAGTGCATATTCCTGACTCTTCCTTATTACTCCATAGCCGTCAAAATTGTTTCCAAAAGCACTTGTATAATCACCCGAACTCCCAAAACTAAACCATTGAAAAGATAATATATTCCCAAATATCACGATATAAATAAAACATAACAGTACACAAATCTTAACTATGCGCTTTCTCCATAATTTCGTATGTTCTAATAAAAATAATTCCATCCTACTGTCCCCCTTCTTCTGTTGGGAAATAATATAAATAAAGGTCTTCCAAGGTTGCTTCACACGGAACTGCCTGTTTGCTAGGCATATTGTCCGAAACAATACGTAGCACCATATCCTTTCCTTCATGCCTTAAATTTGCAACTGTCGTTCTTGCCTGCCATTTTCTTGCTTCTGACGGGGAAACGGTAAGCTCCCAAACTTTACCATTTGCTTTTTCTGTTAATTCCTGAACCGTTCCCTGCAACACAAATTTGCCTTTCTTCATCAATAACACTTCATCTGCTATTGCTTCTACATCCGACACAATATGCGTTGAAAGAATCACAATTTTATCTCCGGCATATTCTGAAAGTAAATTACGAAACCGCACTCGCTCCTTCGGATCAAGTCCTGCTGTAGGTTCATCCAAAATCAAAATACCCGGATTATTCAATAATGCTTGTGCAATTCCAACTCTCTGTTTCATACCGCCGGAAAATGTTTTTACTTTCTTATTTGCCACATTACTTAACCCTACTACCTCTAACAGTTCATTCGCCCTTTTCTTTGCCATGTCCTTTGGTATCCCTTTAAGAGCTGCAACATACATCAAAAATTCCATTGCTGTATAATTGGGATAATATCCAAAATCCTGTGGCAAATATCCCAATACATTTCTATAATCAGCCCCCAGTGAGGTTATCTCTTTTCCATTCAGCAACACTTCACCAGAAGTTGATTCTAAAATAGCACACAGCATACGCATCAAAGTTGTTTTTCCAGCACCATTTGCTCCCAAAAGACCATATACCCCTGGCTTTAAAGTTGCACTCACACAGTCTACTGCTATTTTGCTCCCATAATGTTTCGTTAATCGATCAAGCAATAATTCCATACATTTTTCCTTCCTTTCTCATCTCTACAATAAATAGAACTTCTTTCATAAAAAATATCCCGAATACTACAAATGCAATCAACCAAAATCCAATTGCAGATGTTGCGTATAACCACGGTATTACCCTTGAGATAAAAGCCCAACAAACACAGGAACCAAGCATTACAACCGCACATGTCCATATGCTCTTTCTTCTCTGTAGCCGCACCATCCTAAGCATTCCTGTCATACAAACCAGATAAGGAACCAGACAATACAACACCATTTGTCCTAACTTGCTGCAATCATTCTGTAACGACACTTCCAGACATAATACAATCGTGATACAGACCAGATTAGCAGAACCTGCCAAGACTAATTTCGCCAACATAATCTGGGCACCGGATGCTCTCGTTACCGCCTCAATTTCGCTCATTCCATATAACTGACTTTTGAAAAGAACGGGCATAGCAGTCACCACAAAAAGTGGCATAAAGATTGGAATATTCTGTGGAATATCCGCCACGCTGGCAATCATCAGGCAAACAAAAAATAAGGTTACCGTCTGCAAAATAAATATCGGTATCCCTTCAAACCGAAAAACATCTGACAAATACTGAAAGAAACTTGTTCGTGGCTCTTCTTTATAAAGCATTTGTTCTTTCATAATTTCAGTACAGTAATTTATGGTTTCTTCCAGTCTCTTTGGTTGTACTTCCTGTCCTAAAGAATGATACAAATCGCTTTTCAATGTTCTATCTTTCATTTTCTCGCCTTCCTCATGATTTTTAATCCATTACGGACTCTACTTTGTGCAGTTCTCATGTTACATCCCATTACTTTTGCTATTTCATGAAATTCAAGCTGCTCTCCAAATCGTAATATAATTGCTTCCCTTTGTTCGGGGGATAAGGTACTTAAAAGATAATTTACCTCCTCCTTATCCTCCAGCCTGAGTATTTCATTACATTCGTCAACAATACTTTCTTCATCCTCTAACGGGCAAAAATGTATCTTTCTGCTTTCATCAATACACACTCTGTTTGCAATGGTATATAAATAGGCTTTAAATTTTCTTTTTCCCTGATAGCCGGATATATTTTTAAACAACTTATAAAATATTTCCTGTGTCAAATCTTCAGCCTTTTCCACGCTGGAGCAATGCCACCTACAATAGCGCAGTATAGATGCATAATAACGAGTAATCAATTCTTCTGCCGCCCGTTCATTTCCATATTTAATTTGATCTATCAATTTGTCATCACTTAACACGCTCCAGCCTCCTCCCTTGTAATTCTCTATATATAATAACGCTTGACATTTTCCAAATGATTAAAGGCTTCATTAATTTTTGCAAAAAATTTTGCAAACTGTAAATTTACTACCAATTTTTTATACCGACACACCCTCCAGGTGTGCCCAAAACAACCTTAGCAAGCACTGCCTGTGTCATGACACAGGCGAAATTTCCCACACTTTCCTATCGTCTGTGTGTGTGAATTTCCATAGGGAAGTGTCCCTAACCCTCTTTTATTTTTTCTTAGGTTTCTTCGGTTTTCTTGTGGAATACCTTGACCTTTCCTGCCGCTTTTGCTACAATCTGCTGTGGGTGATTGCGCCCAAAACTGAATAAAACCTGAAACGAACTGTTGTAAAAATCGAACATTTTACAGCAGTTTTTTTGTACCCAAAAGTGAGAAAGGAAGTGGCAGAAATGGCAAAGCGAAACCGCACCAATTCGGTGCAATTTTATCTCAGCGATGATGAGCAGTACATCCTCAACACCAAGTTCAAAGCATCCGGCATGAAGAGTATGTCTGCTTTCCTGCGCAAGCTGATCTTATATGGATATGTGTATGATGTCGATTACAGTTATCTGCGAAATTACAATACAGAACTGGGACGTATCAGCTCCAGTTTAAACCAGATCGCAAAGAGGGTAAACAGCACCGGAAACATTTATCAGGAGGACATAGACGAAGTAAAGGAGTTGATGAATGAGGTATGGCATACACAAAAATCCATGCTATCAAAGCAACCGTTGATAAAGCCATAGAATATATCTGTAACCCGGACAAAACCGATGAACAAATCTATGTTTCGTCTTATGCGTGTGCGCCCGAAACTGCGGCGATTGACTTTAAATATACGCTTGACCATTGCAGGGAAAACAGTCCCAACAAAGCCTATCATCTCATACAGGCTTTTGCTCCGGGCGAGGTCGGTTATGAGGAAGCACACCGCATCGGAAAAGAGCTTGCAGACAAGGTTTTAGAGGGGAAATATTCGTATGTTGTCACCACGCATATTGATAAAGGGCATATACACAACCATATCATCTTCTGTGCGGCTGATAACATCGAATACAATAAATACCATGACTGCACACAGACCTACCACCGCATCCGCCACCTGAGTGATAAACTGTGCAAAGAACACAATCTTTCTGTCATCATTCCCGGTGGTGAACGTGGCCAAAAATACAAGGAATGGCAGTCTGAGCAGAATGGTTCGACCTGGAAAACACAACTCAGACGGGACATCAATTTTTGCATTAAGTCAGCTTCCACTTACGAAGAATTTCTGCTTCTGATGCGGGCAAAAGGTTACGAAATCAAAGGGGAAACTTTTGGAGAAGATGCCGCAAAATATATCTCTTTCCGTCCTCTGGACAAGGAGCGTTTTGTGCGTGGCAGTGCGAGGTCTTTAGGGAAAGAATACACAAAGGAACGTATCCAGGAACGCATCGAAAAGAAACGGGAACGAAAGGCAGTGATCCCGAAAAAGGATTACTCCACCCGCAGGCTCATTGACACCTCGGACGAGAAATTCCAGAACAGTCCAGGACTGCAACAGTGGGCGGCAATCGAGAATCTGAAGATCGCCGCACAAAGCTATAACGAAGCCGGTTCTCTCTCCGATCTGGAGCATAAGATTACTGTAAAAACCGAAGCCGGAAGATCTGCCAAGCAGAGCGTTGTGGAACTGGAACACCGCATGAAAGACCTTGCGGAAATCATCAAATATGCCGAGCAGTATAAAGAAAACCGCTCCTACCATATCGCCTACAAAAAGTCAAAAAATCCTGACGCATATTTCCGCAGATATGAGAGCCAGATCATCCTATATGGCGGTGCAAGACGGGTGCTTGAACAGGCAGGCATCAAGCTAAAAGGATTGAATGTGGATAAGCTGCGAGCCGAATATCAGGCATTGGAAACGCAGAAAAAAGAACTGACCGCTACTTACAAGAGCTGTGAAAAAGAGGTGCGGGATTTAAAGCGGAAACAGGAAAATCTTGACCGGTATCTCGGACGGACACAAACCGATCCACTGCAGGAACAATTTAAGAAAAAGAATAATCCTATCTTGTAGCTTGTTAATAATGAAACCGTGTATTATACTTAACTTATTATCACAAACATTTAGGAGATACTATGGCAAAAACAGACTATAAATCAACTGATGCCTTAATGCGGCATCTTAGGAATAACGGAATTTCCATCTCAGGGACTTCGCAAAAGCAGCAACTGATCAATACAGGATATTTTCATGGTTATAAGGGATACCGTTTTTTTGTATCATCCTCAAACCGCCTTCCATTTACCTCATACAATGAGATCAACGCAACCATACAATATGACACAAAACTAAAGTCTCTTTTATATGGAAAAATGATGTTTATTGAAACTGCCCTTAAAAATATTGCATTAAACACAATTATGACAGAAATAGATTCAAGCAGTGTCTATGATATGTATGATAAAGCAATCAGCAGTTACAAAAATGCTCCGGCTGGAACTCGTGAAGATATAAAAAAGAAATACCAAAATAACAAACTGAATCTCCAAGGTTCCATACAAAATGCCATAGCCGCTGCATACCGCAAAGAGAACCCTAAAATCACCCATTTTTACAATAATGTCAACTATAATGAGGTTCCAATTTGGGCAATTTTCGAAATTCTTACTATGGGTGATTTTGGTTATCTACTTTCTTGTCTGACGATTGATATGCGTGAAAAAGTATCCCGTTCAATTGGCATAAATCTATCCAGCGATACTTACCGGGAATTGCTTTATAAATATGTATATGCCTTAAAGGATCTGAGAAATGCTATTGCCCATAATGATGTAGTATATGATACTCGTTTCAAAAAAATGGACCCATCCAGACCAATGAAACAGTGTCTGATTTTAGAAATGGGAATGCCTTACATAAATTTCAAAACTATTGGTGACTATATTATTCTCATTTGTTATTACTTAAAATTACTGAACGTTTCAAAAACTGAGATTAAATCATTTATTCGAGAATTTGAAAAGATCACGCGAGAATACGAATCATCTGTAAACCCGAATGTTTCAGCTATTACCATTCATCCCGATTTGTTTTCTCGGCTGGGTATTTTGAAAAATTCCATATAATGCTTGCATATTTTATTTGTGTATAGTATATTATAGATAGCAATTGGGGTATGTGTTTGCGGACACATACTTGGAGGAGTCGGAGCAATCCGGCTCCTCTTTAATTTTCAACAAAAAAGATGGTAGTCAAAAGGATATTTCCTAATGACTACCATCTTTTTATTCTGCCGCTTCTAATACTAATTCCGTAAATTCTTTATCTGTCATGCCATCTAACTTTCTCAGCACCTGCCCCGCAAGATCTTCCATATCGCTATCCTTTATGTGTGGCATTATCCGTCTGATTTCTTTCATCATCTCCGTTCTATTCTGTGCCTCAAAAACACACATGAAATTGATTTCTTCTACTGTGAATTTATTCATCATCCTACATCTCCCTATGCGAATTTTTTGATTTTTCCTGTTCCTTCGTGTCCTTATTGTTTCCATGTGCTGCTTCCTTCTGTTTGGCTACAAGACGCTCTTTTAAGGAAGAACGTGCCTGTGACTTTTCCTGCTGTTCTTTCTTTTCTTCTTCACGATTGAATTTCTCCACACCATTGTTAAGCACATTATCAATCATGTTATAATTCTGCTCCTCAAGTTCCTCTATCTTAGCAAGCGGCTTGTACTCAGCGATTTTTGCAAGGTACTCCTTAGATTCCCGGTCATTCACTTCTCTGTCCGGAAATGCTACAATCAGTTTTGCAACTGCTTCCTGTACCTTTGGATTATCACGTACCTCTGGTAAATAATTCAAATAATCTACATCTATATATTTTCCTGTAAGAACATCCGCCTGCTCATCTTCCCATTCCTCTGTTCCCTCGATGTGCATATTCACACCAATCGAAGGGATACCGTTCATCCGGGATGGATCAATAGCTTGATAAATCTGAATGGCTTCCTCAATCGTTTCTATTCCCTCATGATATTCGCCCAGATTGTGAAATTCGCCACACTCTGCCACCGTAAATGTCACATGGACGGTCTCCGGCTCAATAACAGGTTCATTTGCCAGTTCCGTCTTCTCTGCCGGTTCCTGTTCCCGCCCCTGTGTTACAAGCTGGGTATTGACCTGTTGCTGCTGTACCTTCTCCTGCAGGTAAGTTTCCACTTCCGGCAGATAAGTCTCCAGTGTTCCGGTTCGTCCCTCTGTGATCGGGTTAATATCCACCCTGATCCCCGCAATGTAAATGCTGTCCTCATGGAGCATATTGAACAAATCATCCTCCCTGGTTGAGCCGGTGTATTCCACCACCACATCCAAGTCCGAATTCTCCTGTTCCATGCCCCTGCAACGGCTTCCGGCTACCACTACATCCACGATTTTCGCATCCAGACCGTATTCATCAATCTGCGCCTGCACATAAGCATACACTGTCTTTTCAATATCTTCCGCACTCTGTCCGTCCAGACTGTGAAACAGTTCTTCCGTCTTTGCCCGAAAATCAGCGACCACATCCGCATTATTTTCGATAATTTCTGCCTGCTGTGCTGCCAAGTCAGCCTGTTCCACTTCCTCAGCTTTTTCAGAAAGTTCCTCAAAATTGACGATCTCTGCCTCCGAACCGGCATACACTTCTCCCTGTAAATACTCATCCCGGTAATACTGCTCGGTCACGGCTGAAAATCTCGGTTCTTTCAAATCTGCAATCACCATATCCATTGCCCTGCGGATGGTAATATCCGGGTTATCATAGACACCGCCATCCAGCAAATGGTACTGTTCATCCAGAATGGAATAATCATATCCCTCCTCACATTCGTGCATCAGGATATAACGGTCTGCAATATGAACCGCAAGCTCCGTCTCTATCTCATTCTCCTTACCCTCCAGTGTCAGCATGAACTTTGACAACTCTGTAAATCCAAAAGAATCTACAAAGTGTGCGGTGTTTTCCCCATTCTCGTGCAATACTACAATATCGCTGACCGACAGGGAATGTGCCTTGTAGTCTGCCGGATGGTCAATATTGAGCTTTGTATAGATTGCTTCCAGTGTTTCCGATTGCGTCTGTCCCTGCATTTCTGACAGTTCACCTAGATACACCAGTTTATAATTTTCCGGCAATACTGCATCAAAATTGTCTTTTGTTATACCCCTACGTTTCAGACTTTCCGTTCCCTCAAAACGGAACTTGTCCAGTTCGGGATTATCCTTTAACTGGTAAATACCGTATTTATCGGTATTTCCATATAAAAGCTGTGCTTCCCTGTTTGCATCAGAATCTTCAAGCTGTTCCTGCATGAGACGCAGTTTCCTCTCATTCTGCCAGTCCCCTTTTTCAATGCCAAACATTCCCTCATGCTCTGCAATCTGCTTTCTGTCATCTACGGTACTCTCTGAGCCATCCTCATGCAAAAGATATACCGGGAGATCATGGTCAAACAGCTCTAACGCTCTTTCCTTAGTAAGTGGCAGCATTTCATTCCATGTATACCCATATTCCTGCATTTCAGAAATTCCTACCATCGTATCCGGCAGTGCGTCGATTTCTGCCTGTGCATCTATCATCACAAGTGCCACATCCTGATTGCCCTCTGTCTCCTGTGCATAGATATGTTCCGCAAGCTCCCTTGTTTTCTCCATATCTCCCAGTTTGAACGCATAATTGACAATCAGATTTCTCTCATCATCCGAAAAAGCAGGCTGTCCATGCTCCAGCCTGTGAATAATATGCTCTGCCTGTTGCATGGCGGACAGCTCCACCGCATCCGTCAGTCCTGCATCAAAATCGTACTCAAAATCCCATAAATCCAGTATATCCGTATTTAACCCCGTACTGGATGCGAACAAAGTTATCTCTGCACCATGCCCGGTCAGATATGCAAGGTAATCTCCGTCCCACTCATTTTCATCGAGTGCCGCCATATCTTTCAGTAAATTTCCGACATCCTCCCGTGACAGATTTGTGATTTTTAAGACTTCCCACTCACTTTCAAAAGCTGACACAAACTTCACAATCACATCATTGGCATTGATTGGTTCCATTGCCTTATCATAAATGGCTTTCCGCTCTTTCATATCAGCCAGTTCATCGGTATCCGTGTTATAGCGGACATCCAAATGATACTCGCCATACTCCCTGGTATCCTGATTACCGATTTCCGTAACCCATGCACCCTTGCTCTCCAGATATGCCGGAATACTTAATTTATCATTCTCAGTCATTACAGAAAGTGCCTGCATCAGTTCCTGTCTGTCCATCCCATAGACATCCAGCAGACTAAACTCCGAAAGGTCATCATTCTGTATGAGCAGGATGCTTTCCTTTGTCTGCTCCTTTGATACTTCCCTGTCCCTTCGTATTTCCTCCAACTGTTCCTCAATCCCTGTGATCAGCTCCGATGCCGTCCTGCGAATGGTATCCATAGATGATTTTAATTCCTTTGTATCCCTGCCACTGCTCCATCCGGCAATGTATCCGAAAGAATACTCTGAAGTATCTACTCCGAAGTGCTGGCATACGGTATAGGCAATACCCTCCGCTTCCACCTCTTTCGTGTTCCGGTCTTTTCTTGCCTGCTCGTCCTGTTCCACCTCTTTATTATGCAACATGGAATGCGCTACCTCATGAATCATGGTCTTTAAGGTCTGGCTCTCACTCATGTTCTCCTGCACCGCAATACGCCTTGCTTCCCGGTCAAAATATCCTTTCGATTCGCCTGCGATTTCTTCCATCTCAATCGGAACCAGAGAGACAGCTTCCACCGCATGGATCATATCCTGGTATCCTTCCACATCGGAAAGAAGCTCCTTCGCTTCCAGTTCCGGGATTGGCTTTCCATCCGTCTGTGACACATCAAATACCGACACCGCACGAAATGCAGGAATTGTAATCTCTACTTCCTCTTTCTGTGGATTGCCGTCACGGTCAAGCATGATTTCCTGCGTGACCGGATCAATCTTGTCACGCTCCTCTTTGATTTTATAGGGTGCGGGTGCAAGAATACGGATTGCTTTCTCCCCTTTATTCACATGACGATCAAAGTTCTTCTGCCATGCCTTATAGCCTGCCACAAGGGATGCTTCCGGCTTCTGCATGGCGATCAGAAGTGTATTGTTAAAGCTGTAATTATGAAATTTTGACATCGTGGAAAGATAATTTTTGTAACTTTCACTGTTGAAAAGTTCTGTCAGACCACGTTCCAGCTTGTCTGTAAGTTCCTGTACTTTTTGTTTCTCTGTTTGATTATCTGCCATAGATTACCTCCATTTTTGCATGACAAAAGGCAGCCATTATAGCTGCCCTCTGCACAAATACATTATAAAATCTGGTCTTTTCCTTTTGCTTTATCTGTTGCATCCCTTTCTGCAGGTGTCCCGAACACCCTTGCCTTCATTTCGGAGAGTTTCCCCTTCAATGAAGTCCGTTCTGCTGGTCGGTCTGCAAGTTTTCTTTCCGTTTCTGTTTCATCATCCATTTCAATCGCATCATTCCCCTTTTCATCCATGTTCAGGAGAGCATTCAATGCAGTCAGACGATCCAGCTTCTCACTAAGCTCTGCTTCCTGCGCAAATGGCTTATTTACCTCTGCTTTCGCTGTTTCAAGCTGATGTTCCACATTGGAAAGTTTCGTCTGTGCCTCTTCAAGCTGTGCCGGCATTGCTTCCAACGCATTGTTGATACGGGTGATATTGCCGAGTGGATCAGTGCCGACCTCCATTGGATGGCTCATGGCACCTTTCACATTCATCACGAACTTATTATTGAAAGAATCAAAGGTCACATTCAGCTTAAACCCAAGGTATTCCCCCACATCTGCACTGGCATTGATGCCCTTGATTTCCTTGCACATGGCAATGATGGCAGTTCCGGCTTCCTTTTTATCGGTATATGCCTTTCCCCCGATGGTTATGGCAAACTGTTCCTTATCTAACGGCTTATTCTGCTCATATTTCTGCATATCCGCAGTAAAACCATTGATCCGCTCCTTAAAAATGGCGATCTGTTGCGGGTAATGCTTTGTAATGTTATCCTCCAGACGGTATTTCTGGCTTGTATGGTTCGCCTTCATCAGTTTCAGCTTCGATACCTGAATGTCTAAATCCATCTTTTCCTTGATATACGGGTTGCCTGTGGCAAGTGCCTTTACCTCTGCATAGGAAAGTGCCGCTTCGTCCACATCCTCACAGCTTCGCACCGGGGATTTACTGGTCATGATCTGACCGATGAATTTCTGCTTATTCTCTATGAGTTGCCACGAGTAACTGTCAAATGTACCTTCCGTAACATAACGAAATATCTTAACCTTGTCATTCTGATTGCCCTGTCGTAAGATTCGTCCCTCCTGCTGTTCAATGTCAGAAGGACGCCACGGCACATCCAGATGGTGCAGTGCGATAAGCCTGTCCTGCACATTAGTTCCGGCTCCCATTTTTGCCGTGGAACCCAATAAAAAACGAACCTGTCCGCTTCTTACTTTTGCAAACAGCTCCGCTTTTCTCAGTTCCGTATTCGCATCATGAATAAATGCGATTTCGTTCTCCGGTATTCCCTTCTCCATGAGTTTGTTCCTGATGTCCTCATACACATTGAATGTGCCATCTCCTTTTGGTGTAGACAGGTCACAAAAAATTAACTGCGTGGATTTCTGCTCTTTTGTGTCCTCCCAAATTTCAAATGCCTTATCGACACAGGTTGCAGCTTTTGAATTTTCATCATCCGGCAGCATATCATTGACCAGACGCTGGTCAAGTGCCAGCTTTCTTCCGTCATTCGTGATCTTTAACATATTGTCCTCATAAGGCTGTACCTGTCTGTCCCGGACTGCTTCGGCACGTTCCGCAAGTGACGCTACCATGTCTTTCTGAAATTCACTCGGCTTTAATACCACATTTTCATACTCCGCTTCCGGCACTGGAAGTTTCAGCATATCCGGTGTCTGAATATCGGCACTTTCCTTGAAAAGACTGATCAGCTCCGGTAAATTGAAAAATTTTGCAAACCTCGTCTTTGCCCGGTATCCGGTTCCCTCCGGTGCAAGCTCTATGGCAGTCTGTGTCTCCCCAAAAGATGCCGCCCACGCATCAAAATGTCCCAGACCGAGTTTCTGAAGCGTGTCATATTGGAGATAGCGCATATTTGTATAAAGCTCCGTCATACTGTTGCTGATCGGTGTTCCGGTTGCAAATGTCACTCCCTTTCCACCTGTGATTTCATCAAGATACTGGCATTTGGCAAACATATCCGAGGATTTCTGTGCTTCTGTCTGTGCAATGCCCGCCACGTTGCGCATTTTTGTATATAAAAAAAGGTTTTTGTAGCTATGACTCTCATCCACAAACAGCCTGTCCACGCCCAACTGCTCAAAGGTAACCACGTTGTCCTTGCGTGTCTGGTCATTCAGTTTATCAAGACGCACCTGCAAGGCTTTTCTTGATTTTTCCATCTGCTTGATGGTATACCGCTCCCCCTTGTCTGCCTTGGTCTGCTCAATGGCAAGCTCGATCTCATCAATCTGTCTTTCAATGATTGCGGTCTGCCTTTCAACAGAAAGCGGAATCTTCTCAAACTGACTATGCCCGATGATCACGGCATCATAATCGCCTGTGGCAATGCGGGAACAGAACTTCTTCCGGTTGGCAGGCTCAAAATCTTTCTTCGTGGCAGCAAGGATGTTTGCTCCGGGATACAGCCGCAGGAAGTCACTTGCCCACTGCTCCGTCAGATGGTTCGGTACAACAAAAAGGGATTTCTGGCACAAGCCAAGACGCTTGCTCTCCATCGCTGCCGCTGTCATTTCAAAAGTCTTTCCTGCCCCCACACAATGGGCAAGCAGCGTATTATTGCCATACAGCACATGGGCTACTGCATTTTTCTGATGCGGTTTTAACTCAATATCCGGTGTCATGCCCGGAAATTTCAGATGGGAACCGTCATATTCCCGTGGTCTTGTGGAATTGAAAAGCTCATTGTATTTTGCAACAAGCACCTGCCTGCGCTCCGGATCACGAAACACCCAGTCCTTAAAGGCTTCCCGGATGCCTTCCTGCTTCTGGCTGGCGATCATCGTTTCCTTTTTGTTGAGGACTCTCTTTTCCTTTCCATCTTCCTCAATGGTATCATACACTCTGGTGTCTTTCAGATTTAAGGAATCTTCCAGTATCTTATACGCATTTACACGGCTCGTTCCATACGTCATGTTGACAAGGGAATTGCCATAATCTGCATTTTTCCCTTTGACATTCCATTCGCCCGTCACATTGGAAAACTGCACACCCATGACATCCCTCCGGAATAAATGCTCCGGTGTCTCAAAGGTATCACGCATGAAATCTTCGATGTACTTCGTAGCGATCCATGTAGCACCGATACGCACCTCGATTTCACTGGCATCCAGTTCTTTCGGCTGCACCTGTTGTAGTGCCTGCACATTTACCGCATACTCCGGATGATTCTCCGCATAAGTAGTTGCAACTTCCAGTTTTTCACGGACATTGCCGCTCAGATACTCGTCTGCGGTTTCCCATGCATCGGTAAGAGGGTTCTGAAAGATCACACCACGCAGTTCCTCGGTCAAGGTATCTTTATCTTTTCCGATCAGCTCCTCCATGTAGGCAAGGTCAACCTTTGCTTTTTCCCCAAGGGACACCGCAAGTGCTTCACTGGCTGTGTCCACGCTGGTCACAACCTCGGCTTTCTTAATGGTGCGCTTCGTGAACATATCTGCTTTTCCTTTGAAATTGCCCTCATCATCGAGCTTTTCCAAAGAACACAGCAGGCAGTAACTGGAATCCTGACTAAATGCCCGCTTATTGGTCTGCGAATTGATCAGACCATATTTCTTTGAGAAAGCATCATACAGGCTGTTAAGTTCTGCCTGTTTTTCTTTAATTGCCGTATCCCCATAGTCATTGAGCTGCATATCTATCAGTTCCTGCGTACAGTTGCGGATTGCCACCATGCCCTTGATACGTTCTTTTACCGTATCTGATACTTCCACAGGTTTCATGACGGAGTTTTCACGGTAATACACTTCCTTCTCTGCTACCGTATAACTGAAATTTTTCACATTCGGATCAGCAGGAATATTTTGCCTGCCCAGTTCATCCTCCAGCTCCTCATCCAGTTCCATCGTATCAATCTGCCCGATAATACGTCCAACCGCCTCTTTTAGCTGTTCCTCAAAAGGTCGGCTCTCGTCCGGCTTGCAGGTACTCTCCATGCCATACGGACCGGATACCATTTCCATCTTTCCTACGATCTGCTCCGGATGTTCTGCAAAATAGGAGTTTAAGGCAATCCCGTCGGCATTTTCCGATAAATGCACCCAGTCCGGCTCACGCTCCACCATGCGGTCACGCTTCTGGAAGAATAAAATATCCGAAGTAACTTCCGTCCCCGCATTTGCCTTAAATGCCGTGTTTGGAAGTCGTACCGCTCCAAGCAGGTCTGCCCGCTGTGCAAGATAGCGTCTTACATCCGGACTCGCCTTGTCCATCGTTCCCTTGCTTGTGATAAAGGCTACCACCCCGCCGGGACGCACCTTGTCCAAGGTCTTTGCAAAGAAATAATCGTGAATCAGGAAATTATTTTTATCGTATGCCCGGTCTGCCACCTTGTATTGTCCGAAAGGCACGTTACCAATGGCAATATCAAAGAAATCATTCGGATAGTCGGTCTTTTCAAAGCCTTTGATCTGCACATCTGCCTGTGGATAGAGCTGCTTTGCGATACGTCCCGTGATACCGTCCAGCTCCACGCCATACAGCCTGCTTTCTTTCATGGAATCCGGCATCATCCCAAAGAAATTGCCGATACCCATCGAAGGTTCCAGGATGTTGCCTTTGGTAAATCCCATTTTTTCAATGGCATCATACATACTGCGGATAATGGCAGGACTGGTGTAATGCGCATTTAAGGTGCTTTCCCTTGCCATGCGGTATTCTTCCGGTGACAGCAGATTTTTTAATTCCTGATACTCTGCTGTCCAGTTCTGTTTGCCTTCATCAAAGGCATCGGCAAGTCCACCCCAGCCAACATACTGTGATAAAATCTCCTGCTCCTGCGGTGTGGCATACCGGTGTTCGCCCTCGATCTGCCCCAACAGCTTAATGGCTTCCACATTTCTGCGGAATTTTTCTTTTGGTGTGCCAACACCAAGGTCATCATTGCTGATATGGAAATTGACAGCATTCCTTTTATCCGGTATAGGTTTATTTTCTCCCTGTGAGGGAAGTGTAACCGGCTCCCATTCCCCGGTAAGCACCTGTGAGAGCATTTCCTCCGTCTGCCGGTCTGCTTCTCCATTCTCCAGTTTCTCACGGGCAGCCTGTGTATCAATGGAATCCAGTTCATCCGGCAACTGTGCTATCAGTTCATTATTTCGATGGATTTCTGTAATATCATCTGCCTTGAAGCGCATTTCTTCGCCATCAGAAGTATCATATCCAATCAGATCTACTGCATCAGAATTAAAATGAAGTTCCTGATTGCTTAAAATATCCACCGTATAACCGGAATCCAGTGCCACCCAGTCACCATCCTGTAATTCATGGATGTCCGTTACCTGTGCAATCTCAGAGGTCTGTCCTGCGTTCTGGGAAAGTTCATCTTCCATTTCCTTTCCGCTTTCAACCAGTTCTTCAACCCATTCCTTTGCCTGATCCAGTGTTTCAAAAGTTTCAAGCGGATTACTGCCCGTATCTGCTGTATCATAAATGGAGTAGCCATTTTCTTCCTTATCTATCCAGAGAAACTGACCTTCTGCAATGCTTGTACTCCACTCCGTCGGCTTGCCGTTTTCATCATCTGCTCCATGGATAATGTGCCACTCCAATTCCTGCTCATCCGTGGCATTTTCATTCTGTTCCTGTACGGATTTCTCTACGGTACTTTCCGCTTCCCTTTGCTTTTCACGCAGCACATTGATATATCTTCTCGCCTGATTGGTAAAACCATCCAACACTGCCGGATGTGTGCTTAAAAGCAGGTCATTGTTCTGCCATTCATTCTCTGCAACAATGCCTTTTGCCCATTCCTTGTTGTTCAAAGAAAAACGCCCGTCATAATCAAAATGCCTGATCGTATTGGCAAGGACAAATTCCGCACACTCCATGCCATATTCATTGACGATTGCATCTGCCGTATTTCTCGGAAGTATAAAACCGTCAAATTTCTCTGCAATGGTACTTTCTATCGCATTTTTACAGTTTAGCCGCACGCCATGCTCAAGCCTGTCAAGTTCCCGCTGTCTTGCTGCCCTTGCCTGCTCTTCTTTATATTCCCGGTATTTTACTTTCCCTTCTGCAGAAAGATATTTGTCCTCGTTAATCAGTTCCCGCAGTCTTTTCTCCACAACATTCCAGTTCAGAAGCACTTTTGCATACGGATTTCCATAACTGCCTTTTTCCAGACGGATACCCTTGCCATCATGGTCATGATGGGAATCATCATTCCCCGGCAGACCACCGGAACCGCCGCCAATTCCATATTCATTTTTCAAAAATGCTACATTTTCCTTCTTGTCATGCCCTTCTATAAAATAATCATAAATACGGAACGCTCCATTGGAATATCCGCTTCCTCTTCCAAGGGCATAGTCAATCTCATCCTGTGTGATGAAATCCTCCTGCTTTACTTCCAGCGTATCCGGCAGCGGGAACTCCAGTTTTTCCCTGTCAAGGTCTGCAATCTCTGACAAAAGATACTCCGGTGACTTCACATGACGCCATCTTAGTGTTGCTTCCCCTGATGCAAGACGCTCCCCCGCATCTTCGATAATCGCCCTGATTTTTTCTCTGCCTTCATGGTCAGAAAGCAGATTCATAAGTATTTCTTCACTGTCCGGATAATTGCCTGCCTTGATTCCAATTTCTTCCGGTGCCTCATCCATCCCGTCACGCAGAAAGAAAAATATCTGATTGGCTACCCGTTTTCTCTCCTGCGTATCCACAAGAAAGGCTTCGCTGGCACTCATATACGTTCCGTTTTCCACCATAGAGCGGATATGACTTTCCACATCCTCCCAGTTCATGGTTGCAATCGGTGCTTCCTTTGCCTGCGTTCCATAACCAACACTCATGCCGTGTTCATCAAACCATACCGACACCGGATGACCGCCAATTTCAAATCCTTTCCCGGTCTGTCCGTATTCATTTTTCAGAAACTCTACCATGCACTCTGCATCCCTGCCCTCGGTATATTTGGCATAGATACGCTTCCTGCTGTGCTGCTTTCCCCCACCACTTCTTAAAATAGTGTCCAGTTCCTCCTGCGGTAAAGAAAAAGCAGCGGGCATGGTATATTTCATACCAGCTTCCGCTGCTGCGACTGTTCCGACCTGTTCCTCAAAAGAAGGAAACAGGCTTAATTGTGTAAAGACCGGTTCCGGTGCTTCTCCCTGTAAAGGTGTATCTTCTACAGACGGTAAATCAGTTCGTCCCTCACGATCTCTTCCGCCCGGTTCTGGATGCTGTTCATTTTCGCTACCCAGAGCATCTGATCGGCTTCCTTGAGCTGTTCGGTCACTCCCTCGCCTGCCGCCATCTGTGATGTCAACTGCTCCATCCGCTCCTCTGCCTGCTTCTGTATGGTTAGCAGATGCTCTTTCAGTTTGCCCTTCAGAAGAAACGCTGAGTACACGCCCCTGTGGTTCTCCTTCAGAAAGCTCTCCCTCATCATCCCGAATTTTGTCGCTGCTTCCTCCGGCTGGATGTCCGCCTGTAATGTCGGGATCAGATAATCCCCGTTCTGTTCGTAAGTCAGATTCATTGTCATTGCCCCTTTCTACGCTGTGATATTGGTTGTCTATGGATTCTTCCTGTGCGCCTTCGCTTTCACGCTTTAAAGCATTGTAGTCTACTTTTGAGGTATTTGCAAGTCCTTTCTGCAATAAATTTTGTTCTACCTCATTTACATGGTTCCGGTTATATGCCCAGACTGTCCTTCCAATCTCTAAAAGCACAGGTTTTGCCAGTTCGTTTGCTGCATCACCCAAAACACTCAATGTATCCATAGAATTAAATTCATGGATAAAATCAAAGGCAAGCTCCGACTTGTACCCCTCCATATCCGCTCCGCAGGGTGATAATAAAGTAAAAGAAATACTGTCTGCCAGTGTCTCCCTGAGACGAATGCCAACATTCTGCTCATCCAATCCGTCAAGGAAACTGCCCTCTGTCATATACTTTAAATCTGGAAGCAGTTCTTCATAATAATCTGCCGCAATCCTTCTGGAAATCTCGATCAGCTTTTCCTCAAATGACTGTTTTTCATCTGTACTGCCATAAGTCTGTTCCAGTCTGTTGATCACAGCATCCTTATGTTCCTCATGTACTTCCCAAAGCTCTGGATAACGTCCGATACGCCTTGCGGCATGGACATCGGACACATCAAAGACATATTTCAGTCTCTTTCCATGCGCATCGTCCTCATCAATGAGTGCAATACCCTTAGCACCTTTGTTTACCCAGCAGTGCATCCGCTCATTCCATATCTCTATGGATGCACACGCCGTTGCATCCGGTCTTTGTGCATAGATTAAAAGCTGTTCCCGGAATGGATACTTATACAGCCTTGCCGCTGTGTTCAGATACTTCATCCACTCGTCACGGTTTTTCACTACTTCTTTGGCAGTTTCCTGTGCCAGAGCGGATATGAAATCATATTTTCTCACGCATTTCTCTCCTTTTTTCTGATTTTTAGCACGAAAAAAGTGGCTATGGTTCGTTCATAATCCATTGCCACCTGCAAAAATAAGCCCTATTTATAATTTATCATCTCCTTTCCAGTATTTTATTATAAAAATAGCACCTAAGATTTCTCCTAAGTGCTATCCACAATCCATAATTTTATTTTTCTAAATTTAAAAGAAGATTATCTAATCTATCCAATAAATAATTTGCTGGATCTTCTTGCTCAATTTTCATTTTATTCATTGCAATTAAATCTTTCGTATCAAAAAGCATAATCAATTTTCCATTTTCTCTCAAACTCCCCTTAGCTGCCCAATACGCATTTTCTTCATAACCATTAGCCGAAACTATTATTGCTACACTTCGTAAAGCTTTTGCATATAAATATCTTTCTGTCGTATATATTTCTTTTTGTGTGATCTTTTCACTATAATTCTTAAATTCAAATATCACATACTTGGAATTAAAATATCTCTCAAGAATTGACCAAAAGGTTTTTTGATTTCCATCCTTTATACGGCAAAGAAGATCAAAACGATATAAATCTTTATTCGACTTTTGCTGTTCTCGCCATAATGCTAAATCATCAGAAAAAGCATTTTTCAAAAGTTTATAACATAATTTCTCATATTTAGTAAATGTAGGTCTGCCAGCTTGACATAATTCCATTTCCTTGATTAATGAATTTGTATAATCATCATGCTGAATACTATCTAGCTTAATAAACCCTTCTTGCGGTTCTATATCATCAACAGAATATGGTAGCATAGAAACTAACTCATTATACAATTCAGTACTATATTTTACAGCAAATAATAAATTAGTAACATCAATCATTATTATTTTAGGATATTTTTTCTGATATAAAATTTTCCTTTTTTCTTCAATGACATAGGCTGATACCAAAACTGGAAGCATATTATATGCTTCTGCTATAGTACATATTCGTTCAACCGCTTTATCTATTATTCGTGAAAATTTCACTTCAATACAATATCTTTTTGCTTCCTTCTCAGCAATAATGTCAATGTCACCTGATCTGTCTTCTAACCTTTTTTCTAACTCTACAGAGTAACCCGCTTCCTCAAATATCTTTGCAACATATTTTTCAAACATATAACCGTCTATTACATTCATCGTGATTCCTTCCTACAATACATTTACCGTTTTCTCTATAATTCAATGGTGTATCTTTAAATAATCAAGATAATAATATCACATTATTATTGGCAAATCTATTTCATTTGATGGTACAAAGACTTAAATGCTGCAAGTTTTCTTATCCCTTGCAGCATTTTACAATATAAATTCTCAATATTTTTCAAGCCTTCATTTTCCTACCCTTACTTTCCTTTCCTCGGTGGGAACTCCATCTTAAATTTGTACTGCGAACCCTTGATTTCTTTTCCATCTTTGATATAAGAAAAATCTTCAATGCTCTCCGGGATCAGGTACGCATCATAGTTCCCTTTCTTCCCTTTTAACCCTTTGACCAGTATCTTTTTCCCTGCCAGAAGGCTCTTTACCTGCGCATCGGAAAGCTGTACGCCCAATGCCCTGCTTACATTCATGCCGCATTTATTTTTACAGTAAGCTCCGAACTTGCCTTTTACCACATCACCGCCACACTTCGGACACGTTCCAAATACTTCCTGTAAGTTTCCTGCGCCAAACATATTTTTCTGCTCGTCACTGACACTGTGATAGGTGTTTACAAGGTCACTTACCATAGCCTTAATCCCCGCCATAAACTGCCCGGCAGACACTTCTCCTTTGGATACCTGTGTCAGCTCATTCTCCCAGTCTGCGGTCAGCTTCGGAGATTTCACAACATCCGGAAGCACTGTGATCAGCTTCATGCCATCCTCTGTCGGGATCATCTGTTTTTTCTCACGCTTCACAAAACCGTCCTTTACCAGCTTTTCAATAATGTCTGCTCTGGTGGCAGGTGTACCCAGTCCCTTACGCTCCACATCATCGTCCATATCTTCACTTCCAGCTCTCTCCATTGCAGATAAAAGGCTGTCCTCTGTAAAGTGTTTTGGTGGCTGTGTGAAATGCTCAGAAACTTTTGTCTGCTCCACCTCTATTGTCATGCCCTCGGTAAGTTCCGGCAGTTTCTTTGTATCATCGGAATCTTTCTTATCTTCCGTGGTCTTATAGGAACTTTTGAAAAAGTCCTCGAAATCCTTCCATCCATTTTTCCATATCTCTTTCCCAGAAACCTTGAAAACCATGCCATTACAGGTAAGTTCTGCTTTGGTACAATTGTAAATATGTTTCTCGGCAGTGGCGCAGAGCAGACGGTTGGCGCAAAGGGAAAGTATCTTCATTTCACTCTCCGGTATCGCCTTTAAGTCCTGCTTTACGATTTCCATTGTCGGGATAATGGCATGGTGGTCTGTTACTTTCTTGCTATTCAAAACCTTTTTCACATCCGGGTTGAACATGATATTCTGCTCAAACAACAGGGAATTGAAAATTGCTTCGATCACATTTCTCGCTGTCCCCTCCATGTCATCGGAAAGATACTGGCTGTCTGTTCTCGGATATGTCACCAGCTTTTTCTCATAAAGGCTCTGCGTATATTCCAACGTCTGCTTTGCGGTAAAACCAAATAAGCGGTTGGCATCCCTCTGTAACGTGGTAAGATCATAGAGCTTCGGCGGTGCAATCCACTTTTCTTCCTTAACCACTGCGGTCACAAGAGCCTGTCCGTTTGCACAGGTTTCTGCGATTTTTTCCGCTTCTGCCTTGTCACAGATATGCTCCGATACTGCATCCAGACCGTTGCCCAGGATATGCGCCACATAGTAGGCTTCTTTCTTAAAATTCATAATCTTTGCTTCACGGTCTACCAGCATGGCAAGGGTGGGTGTCTGCACCCTCCCCACCTTCAATGCCTTGCCGCCATATAACACAGTAAAAAGCCTTGTTCCATTGATACCGACAAGCCAGTCTGCTTCCTGCCTGCACAGTGCAGATTCATACAGATGGTCATATTCACTTCCCGGTCTGAGATTGGAAAATCCCTCTTTGATGGCACTTTCCTCCATCGAAGAAATCCATAAGCGTTTCATCGGCTTATGGCAGTCTGCCATGTTATAGGTCAGGCGGAAGATCAGTTCCCCCTCACGTCCGGCATCGGTGGCACACACTACGGAGTCCACCCTGTTATCGTGCATAAGCTGATACAGCACCTTATACTGCGCTTTTGTATCGCTCTTAACCTCATGCTGCCATGTATCCGGGATGATCGGAAGGCTCTCGTATGTCCATTTCTGTAAGGCTTCATCATAGCTTTCCGGCTGTGCAAGTTCAATCAGATGTCCCACACACCATGACACGATATAATCATTGCCCTCCATATATCCGTCCTTACGTTCTGTTGCGCCAAGCACACCCGCAATGCTCTGTGCCACGCTCGGCTTCTCTGCGATCACTAACTGCATCTTTTATTCCTCCTCATTCTCTGCATCGTTTTCCGTTGTATCTATTTCCTCATCATCGCTGTCAGGTTCCGTATTTTTTAAGAAATCCTCGTCCGGATCAGCTTCTTCCCCGTCCTCATCGTCATAATCTTCCTCGTAATCGTCCTCCAGCTCATCATCATCGTCAATGAAGTTTTCCTTTTTCTTCTTTGCCTTTATGACGTAAACCACACCGATTACGGCTGCCGCAGCAATCCCCATGATAAGATAGGCAAAGCCGGAACCATCCTGTTTCTGTTCTGTGGTTTCCGGCTCACTGGCTTCCTCGGTACTCTCCTCGGTATTTTCTTCCACCGTTTCCGCATCCTGTTTTTTATTTCCCGCAGCATCGGTATTGTTATTGTCAAGAGCCGCATCCTTGACCGGGATTGCCGACTCCAGTGCGGCAGAGTTTTTCGGAAGTGTCTCACTGTTATCGGATGTGGTGTTAAGCAGGTCATTTTCGCTCACTTCTGTAAGGAAATATACCTTTTCCTCGTCACCGTCCCTGTCGATTACAAGATAGAACACCTTTTCCGAAGCAGTCTGGATCGTGTAAAATTCCTTGCCCTGCTCCGACGTACTGCTTTCACTGCTTTTATCTGCACTGTCTGTGGTGTCTCCCGTACCCGGAGACTGTTTCGTGGATGAAGTGCCTGTTCCGGTTCCTGTCTCGGAAATGGTATTCCCATTGCTGTCTGTTTTGGTATGCTCCGTAACCTGTGCGGTTGCGGAACTCGGCTGCGTTGCAGACGCATCCACCGGGAGCTGTTCCGCCGGATCTTTTTCATTGCTGTCCTTCGTCTCCGGATCGGTGTAATAAGGATTGGCAGTTTTGTAAATCTCCGATATATTTCCTGCATTGTCCATAGCAGAAATCGTAAAATACTGATACCCGGCATCGAACTGTTGCAGGCGGATGTTCAACGCCCCATTCGTATGCTCCGTAAATTCATAGCCGTTCACATAGATTGCCTTGATACCGGAATCCGTATCATGTGCCTGAATGCTCAAAAGCCCGTCACTGACTGCCGCATTTAAGGTAGGCTTTGTGAAATCAAAGCACTTGATATAGCGGTTTTTCTCATAGGTCTTTCCCTTCTGGTCAGTGACCTGCACATAAATGGTGCTGTTCTCGGAAATCTCCACATACATATCCTCTGTGATGTCCGTCCAGCTTCCATTCTGCGCTACCTTTGCCTGCACTTTCTGGATCGTAAAGTTGCCGGACTTTACCGTATCTTCCACTGAAATATGTACCTTTGTGGTATCGTTATGCCATCCGGTCGGTGTGGCGATCGTGATTTTTACACTGGGATTTACATAGACACATTCCTTGTAATCCTTGCTGCACACTGCACAGTCCTTGTCCACCTCATACTGGCTGCACTTTTCCGTACAGGTACACTTCGCTGGCTCTGTCTCCTCGGTTGTTTCTTCCGTCGTTCCTTCCGCTGCGCCCTCTGTGGAATCTTCCGTTTTTTCCTCTCCGGCATTTTCTTCCTTGCCATTGCCGGGTGTAACCGTGTTCCATGTACTGCCCGTACTTTCTGTGTTCCCGGTACTCTCTGTCTGCTGTTCTGCGGTATCCTCTGCATGAACCTCCACCGTATTTGCCCTGTTAGCGAAAAACGCCCCTGCCGGCATACAAAACAGTATTGCCGACAGAACAAGGGACATCAGTGCCTTAACGGATAACTTCTTCTTTTTCATTGGTTGAACCCTCCTTTTCCTGTTCCCGTTTCTGTAATAATTGTCTGACTTCATCCTCACTGAGCCTGTTTAACATCTGTAAACGCTCGGATGAGATTTTATATTTTTTAATGATCTTCATGGTTTCGGCATCCTCTGCCATCTGTTTCTGCTCTGCAAGGTCTTTTTCCTTTGCCTGAAGCTGTGCGATCTGCTCCCTGACCTTTTTAAGCTGTAAATTGATCCTTTCTACTGACAACCTATGTTTCCTCCCTCCGTTAATTTAATCTTCCAAAGCCGTAAAAATGGCTCTGCCAGTAAGATGTATTGATGGATGTGTACTGGATCGGATCGCCGCAATGCACCATCGTACCGTTTCCGCAGTAAATGCCAACGTGCGTGACCGGACGCCCTGCGTTGTATGTCCCGGTAAAAAAGATAATGTCCCCTGCCTTTGCATCCGCCGCTGATACCGGAGTACACTGGTCATAAATACCCTGCGCCGTGGTTCGTGGCAGGTCATGCATCCCGCTGTTGGAAAATACCCAGCAGACAAATGCTGAACAGTCAAAACTTGATGGCGGTGTGCCGCCAAAGGTGTATGGCATACCAAGATATTTGTTGGCTTCTGTCATGAGCGCCTGTACGGTTGCATCGTCATAGGAATCCGGCGGTATGACATTGCCTGTTCCCCCTCCGGTTCCGCCCGGTGTCTCCCCGTAAATTGTCTGTGTGCCTGCTTCAAAATAAAATAACGGGTTATAATACTCCCCGTTATACAGACACTCAATATGAAGATGGCTTCCGGTACTGCTTCCCGTATTACCGCTTTCTCCAACCGTATCGCCCTTTTTTACACTCTGCCCTGCGGATACCGTTAAGCTGTCCATGTGGGCATATTTTGTGGTATATCCCTTACTGTCCGTGATCACCACATAATTCCCGTAATAGGAATCGTAAGCCGCCTGTGTAACCGTTCCGTCATGCGCCGCATACACAACCGTACCTGTCGGCACTGCAATGTCCACACCCCTGTGAAGCTCCTCCGCTCCGGTGTTCGAGTTCTTCCGGTATCCATAATAACTGCTGATATAGTAATACCAGTAATAATCAACCGGAGAAGCAAAGACCTGTAAGCCGCCCTTTGTCTCCGTATAAGCTCCAAAAATTTCCGTCTGCTCGCTGTCCATGCGTCCAGCAACAATGCTCTCAAGCGGTGTGACCGTAAGTGTGACACGAAGAATTGTTACGGTATATTCTTCTTCCTCCTCATACTCGTATTCCTCGGTACGGGTAGTTCCATCCGGACTTGTTACCGTTCTGGTTCCGGTCTTTGTAACTGTCCTCGTCCTTGTTTCTTCCACTTCCTCCGTGGTAAGGGAATACATGGCATTAAATAGTTCCTGTATTTCATCTTCTACATCCGCTGCGGTAAATTCTGTATGGACTGCCGAAAGGTAACTGATGAGAGTAAACGGATCATGCCCGATTGCACCAAGGTTATAATCGTATTCATCGTATCCCGGATAATCGCTTTCAATCCGATCAATCTTGTTTTGCAACTCCATTTCTTTCTGTGTGAAAGATAAATCTGCCGCATCAATCTCTGCCGGAAGGCTCAAATAGGTACTTGCCATAGTTGTTGTCACAGTTCTCGTAAACATGGAGCCACAGCTTGATAATGCTGACATAATCATGATAAGAAGCAACGAAAAAATACCGACTGTGATGATAAGCGTTTTATTCTTGACCGCAATTTCCTGTAGCTTCTTTGCAATCCCTGTCGCAGTATTGGATGTCTTAACAAATGCTTCCTTTGCAGTCTTTGCTTCTGCTCCTGCCCTCCTCGCTTTTGCATATTCCCGTTTAATACGCTGTTTCTGTAACTGCCTTTGCAACTGCTTTTTCGGACTATTGCCTTTTAAATGTGGATTTTCACTCAGGAATTTCTCATACTCCAGTTTCATATCCGCTGTGACCTGCTTTTTCTGAAGCCTGTCCAGCCTGTCCTTTTTACGCTGTGCCTTGCTTTTACGGTGATATTTCATGTAATGGTACACATCTTCTGCCCGCTGTTCGGTCTTATGTGCGCCCTCCACCGCAGAATTGTCTTTTTCTGTTTCTGCAATCTTGCGATGCACAAAATACATATTTTCCGTTTGCAGCTTATGAACCGCAGCTTTTCCGATACTCTCCGGCTTAAATGGCATCTCCACTTCTACCGGAACTACCACATACTTTGCCTTTCCTGTCTGTTCGTCAAAGACACGCTTCATCTCATATTGCCGCTTCTTCGGCATCTTATCCTTTGCCTTCTGCAACTTCCGTCGGTTCTTCTCCGATTTATCAGCAGCCTTTTGTACCCTCTTATCCGTAAATCCTTCTGTCTGCCCCTGCGTAAAAGTATCATCCTTTGTCTGGAACTCTCCACTGTCGGACTGCCCCGGTTTTTCTGACTTTGCACGTTCTTTGTGTGCGTGTTCTCTTTGCACACGCTTTTTGTGATATTTTCCTTTTTTCTCAGACCGTTGGTAGGTGTCCCTGACATGAACCTCGTTTTCCATCGTGAGGTCAGAATCCCCCTGCTGATCTTCCTGCATGAAACTGTTTTCCATTAAAAATGCCTTTTCCGCATCGGCTTGTGACTTCTGGTCATTGTGACCAGAAGTGTCCTGTTGCTGTTGGAACTTACGGTAATATTTCTTTTTATTGCCTGTTTTTCTCTCTGCTCCAGTTTCCGACTTTTGGACATTGTGACCAGAAGTTACATTTTTTGTATCATTCCCACGGTTTGCATCCCGTGGCAGATTGCTTACAGGCTTCTCATTGGCACTAAACTGATTTTCCGCAGAAAAGGTGTTATCCTGCCTGTGTTCTGTATGTTTTGCTCCAGTCACTTCCTTGTCTTTGGAAAATGTCTCTTTTTCAAATGCCTTTACTGCCTGTTTCTTCTGTCTCTTTTCCACCATTTATACTGCGTCCTCCTTCTGCACCGATTCCTCCGGCTTGGTATTCATAATTCTGTACGTCTTTGTGTCTGTCGGGTATTTATCCACGAACGGGATTACCACGTTATCAAACAGTATCAGACCACTTCCCGGCTCGGAATTGGTAACATAGGAAAGCTGTTTATCAGAAAGTCCCAGTTTATCCGCTAAGATTGCCTGATCCTTGGCATTCTGGTTTAACAGATACACAAAATCACTATTTCCCAAAATACCCTCAATCTCCTCAGAACGAAGAAAATCGCCCACATTCTGCGTCAAACCTGTCGGAATACCACCCCATTTTCTAAATCGCTTCCATATTTCCACAGAATAAATGGCAGTCTGCTTTTCCTTCAGAAGAAGATGAAACTCATCACAGTAATAACGGGTAGCAATCTTGCGCTCCCTGTTCTGCGATACCCTGTTCCACACCGCATCCTGTACGATCAACATTCCAAGCTCTTTTAACTGGTTTCCCAAATCCCTGATGTCAAAGCACATGATACGGTTGCCGCTGTCCACATTAGTGCGGTGGTTAAAATAATTCTGGGAACCATGCACATACAGCACAAGGCTGTTGGCGATACGCTCTGCTTTCGGGTTCTTATGTTCTAAAAGTGCATTATATAAATCTTCCAGTATCGGCATATTTTCCGGCACCGGATTTTCAAAATACTTATCGTAAATATGACGGATACACTCGTCAATGATACCTTTTTCATCATTCTCCAGACCGTCCTTGCCACCTGCAATCAGGTCACACAGCGTAATGATAAAATCGGATTTCAGCTTTAAGGCTTCCTTATCACCTTTATGGCTTAACTGGATGTCCATTGGGTTCAAATAATCTTTGGAATTGGTAGCAAGTTTTACGACCTGTCCATGCAGTGCCGCCACCAGTGCAAAATACTCTCCCTCTGGATCGCAGATGATAATATCGTCCTTCGTAATAAGAAAGCAGCTTAAAATCTCACGCTTTGCACTGAAACTCTTACCGCTTCCCGGTGTACCAAGTATCACGCCGTTTGGTGTACGCAGCCTTTTTCGGTCTGCCATGATCATGTTGTTGCTGAGTGCATTTAAACCGTAATAGATTGCCGGAGCTGGCACGAATAGCTCCTGTGTGCAGAACGGAACCAAGATTGCTGTGCTTTTCGTTGACAGGGTACGTTCTATCCCTGTTTCATTACAGCCGATCGGCGCAGATGCCATAAGTCCCTGCTCCTGCAAATACTGTAAACAGCGCAGGTCACAGTTTGCCTGCTGAATGATACCGGACACTCTCTGCATTAAACTCTCCAGTTCCCGCTTTGTTCTTCCATAACAGGTAATGAGAAATGTCATGTTGATCATCTTCTGGTTGCTTGTGTTCAGGTCATCCAGAAACTCCAGTGTATCCTTTTCATAAGTCACAATGTCCGTCGGTAAAATGTCCATATCATAGCCGCTGCGGACTGCCTTTTTCTGCTCCTCGATCTTCATTTTCTGGATATTGGATATGACCGCTTTCAGCTTTTTGATTGCCTTTACCGGATCTTCCGTCTGCATATGCATGGAAATGGTAAGGTTTGCATCAATGTCAAGAAGCTGCTTGATCAGCTCGTCCGTAAATTTCGGTGCGATAATATCCAGATAGGACACACAGCCATACATATTTCCCGACTTGAAACGGTTCGGATAACGGAAATCAAACCCCGGTGGTGCGATATAGTCCTTTACCGATTTGCCGGACTCCACCACATCCTTAAATGAAAAACGGAAAGGCTTCATGGTATCCTGATTGAAATATTCATGCAGGATGCGCAGTCGTTCCTTTCCGTCCAGTCCTTTGGCAGTTGTGCCTATGTTATTTAAGTTTCGTATCACGTCTTTCTCGATGTTATTAAGGCGGCTTTTGGCTTCCTTGTAGCCGTTACTCTCCACACCAAAGATCAGGTATTTTGACTTGATGATGCCGTTATTTCCCTTTGCCGCCTGTTTTTTGAGCATTTCCGTATATTCTTCACGAATATCATTAAAATCATCCTCCTGCCGTGGAATATCGAACTGCTCCGTAAGTACCTGCTCATTGACCTGCCTGTTGAATAACACCAGTTCAAATTTCACAGACGGATCAAAATAATTGATAAGCCTGCTGTACTGTGCCAGGATGTCCGCCTGGTCATCCACTTCCAGCAGCTCATAATTTATATCATAAAATTCCACCATTTTCGTATAATAACGGTGGCTGACCTGACAGATCCCGTCACGGAACATCTTTTCAAAAGTAATCGTCTTTTGTGCGGTAGTCGGCTTTTCTTTCTCTTTGCCCTTGCCGGATAAAATATGTTTCAGTTCTACCAGACGTTTCTTCTCGGAAAAGGTAAGTCCACCGCTACTTTTTCTGCGGCTTTTCGGCTCTGCCTTTTGCTTTGTTTTCAAGATAACGAACCTCCCTTCGTAATTTTTCTTTCTCCTCCAACTGCTTGTAGAGGTTTTCTGACCGGTACGGTCTGATTCCCGGCGTGAGTATCTTCTGCCGGAGCATGAAGTATAAAATCTTCTCCGCCGGAAAGCCGTTTTTCTCATACATTGCAAAAAAGAAAAATGGAAGCATTGCCCCCATCATTAAAAGTGATGCCGCTGATGTCCCGATCAGTCCCTTAGTCAGAAAATACAGAGGGATGCCCGTTACTGCCGCACCACTGAAACAGATAATCTGTCTCTTTGTTAAATTCAGTGCCACTTTTGTCTTGATCCCGGACAAATCCTTTGGCACCTGCACAGATATTGCCATGTCGTTCCTCCATTAGTGCGCATTCCAGATAGATTTTGACAGCGAACCTGTCTTAAACAGGGAAAAACATAAAATCACGGTATATGCCGCCACAGACCAGAGTGCCGTATGCAGGTTGTCGGCTACCGCCACCCCTGCCACCAGCACCGCATAGATTGCGACACACACCATCATAAAAAATCCCTGAAATGCCAATGCACAAAGTCCTTTAAAATAATTGGTTCCTATCGTTCCCCACTCCCGGTTGGTTACGGTTGCACAAGGAACAGGTGCTACTGATACATAAAGATATATTTCAATCATTCGCCCATATAAAATGACGGTAATGAGGACGGACATGATTTTCATACATAAACTGACGATCATGGTCTCCATCCCCAGTCCTAACAGCTCGCCTATGCTCATCTCCGAAAACTGGTCATTGAACATCGTCTGCAGCGTGACTGTCACATCAATGCTGGTATCTCCTGTGATTGCCACCGCTGCAGAATTGACGATGTGGCTTCCTACATCAAAGACAGCCATGACAATATCAAAGGTCTTGCTTAAAAGCATGACTGCAATACACGCTTTCATAAAAAAACGGATAAAAATCGCTGTATTGAAGTCATGCAGGTTATTTTTGTCAATGACCATAGAAATAAGCTCGTAGACGAGTACAAAACTGATGATTATGCCCGCTATGGGGATCATCACATTATCGGACAGGGTTTTTATCATGTCAAAAATACCGGAGTTCCAAGTGCTGGGAGTTTTGCTGACCTCCCCTGCAATCGTGCCTACCTTCGCATTCACGTCGGTAAACATGGTTTCAAAGTTTGTCAGCACCCATCCCTGCAACAGTTCCTTTATGAATTCAGTAATCTTATCAATGATCCCTCCCATGAATTATGAGAACAGTGTGGTAAGCTGTGGAATTACCGTCTGTGCCACAATGATGATGCCACCGCCACTCATAAGCTGCTTGATACCCTGTGATTTTGCTTATGTGCGATAAAGAAGTAATAGAAGTGTAAAAAATTTTGCCGTTCCTATCCGGCACTTAGCTCTTGTGTCGGATAGGTCGGGCGGTTATTCGGGCAAGTCCACCTTGCCAACAAAAGAATAATAAATCT
>OCAA01000201.1_pt1 | contig 71379 bp, 75 predicted proteins | sample 1538241 | NCBI WGS metagenome assembly OCAA01 (sample SAMEA2580241, study PRJEB22360) | human gut metagenome | biome: human gut; feature: human-associated habitat; material: faeces | place: Denmark | collected 2008/2010
GGCTACATAAGTTTCGCTGCCACCGTCGTGTCCCACAAGGATAGCTGCCAGGTGGGGACGTTTACCGCCCTGAGCCACAATTTCGGCTACTTCGGCTGCAATCTCTTGTTTCACTTGTTCGGAAATGGCTTTTCCGTCTATCAGAGTCATATTTTCAGAGTATTTATTGGTGATGGGCAAAAGTAAAATAAATAACTGAACTCTCCAAAAGGATTGGAATTTTTGTCAGGAGATGAGCAGTATATTATCAGTTTGTTAGTGGAGAAACTACTTTCTACCGTAGGCTTCCGGATACAAAAAAGAGGAAGTCGAAACTTCCTCTTTTTTGTTATAATCAGTTTGGATCTATTGAATGATTATCTTTTCATTTTAGGCATCATCTTACCCATCTTGCTGCTAGTTACCATCTTCATCATTTTGCGAGTCTGGTCGAACTGTTTCAGCAGGCGGTTTACTTCCTGAATAGTCGTTCCGCTACCTTTGGCGATACGTGTACGACGTGATCCGTTCAGTATTTCCGGGTTGGAACGTTCTGCCGGAGTCATGGAGTAGATGATAGCTTCGATGCTTTTGAAAGCATTGTCGTCAATATCAATATCTTTGATTGCCTTTCCTACTCCCGGAATCATGGAGGCAAGGTCTTTCAGATTACCCATTTTCTTGATTTGTGCAATCTGGCTAAGGAAGTCATTGAAGTCGAATTGGTTCTTGGCAATTTTCTTCTGTAAACGTTTAGCCTCTTCTTCATCATATTGTTCCTGTGCACGTTCTACCAATGAAACGATGTCACCCATACCAAGAATACGGTCGGCCATACGGGCAGGGTGGAATTGGTCGATTGCTTCCAGCTTTTCACCTGTACCAACAAATTTGATCGGTTTGTTCACTACCGAACGGATAGAAAGAGCCGCACCACCGCGGGTATCACCATCAAGTTTGGTCAGTACCACACCGTTGAAGTCCAGACGTTCGTTGAATTCTTTAGCCGTGTTTACAGCATCCTGACCGGTCATGGAGTCTACCACGAACAGAATTTCGTTCGGGTTGATTGCTTCTTTGATAGCGGCGATCTCGTTCATCATCTGTTCGTCTACTGCCAGACGTCCGGCTGTATCGACGATAACGAGGTCATATCCTTTGGCTTTAGCTTCCTGAATAGCGTGTTGTGCGATTTCTACCGGATTCTTGCTGTCCAGTTCGCAGTACATCGGTACTTCGATTTGTTCTGCCAATACGCGCAACTGTTCGATAGCTGCCGGACGGTAAACGTCACAAGCCACCAGTAATGGCTTACGGTTTTTCTTGGTTTTCAGCATCCGTGCCAACTTACCGGAGAAGGTGGTCTTACCCGAACCTTGCAAACCTGACATCAGGATGACTGCCGGACGGGCGTCGATATTGATCTCGGCTGTCTCTCCACCCATCAACTGCGTAAGTTCATCATGTACGATTTTCACCATCAACTGGCTTGGCTTCACAGCCGTAAGCACGTTCTGGCCAAGAGCTTTTTCTTTCACTGTATCCGTGAAATTCTTTGCCACCTTGTAGTTTACGTCGGCGTCGAGAAGTGCTTTACGTACGTCTTTCAGCGTCTCCGCCACGTTGATTTCGGTGATTTTGCCTTCACCTTTCAGAATCTTGAATGACCGTTCTAGTCTTTCACTTAAATTATCGAACATAGTTATTTAATTACGAATTACTAATTACAATTTACTTGGGCGAAAGAGGGACTTTTCCGTCTACTCTTTATTTGAGCTTGCAAATGTACAAAAATCTCTTGTATTTATATCTTTTTATTCTGCCATTTTGCTTTTTTGAGATAAATATAACTTGTTATCAACAGCAAGCTATAATACACAATCTCAATCGTAAAGCAAATTTCGATCGGTGCTTTCAGCCACATTCCGATGAAAATGATGTATGATCCGTAGATGATAATTGTAATCGTTTCGAGCAACAGGGCTGCCTGTGTATTTCCTGTTCCGGAGATACCGTTGAACACTACATTGGCTACGGATGCGATAAGCATGGCAAAACAAATTACATATACCGAAGGTACGGACTCCGTAATGAGTGCGGCTTCACTGGTGTAGATAGAGAGCAGGAACTGCGGAAACAGTGCCGATACCGCTACTAACCCCAGCATGATGAAAAAGGAGAAACGCGCAATTTTATTAATGAGCGGCATCACGTGCTGGATGCCTCCTGCACCAATAGCATTGCTGACAAGACTGTTGGTAGTCGTAGCCAGTGCGTTGACCGGAATCAACAATACGACATAAATACTTCGGACGATATTGGCAATTGCCAGTTCCCGTTGTCCCAACCGTTCTACGGCTACGAAGAAAACAAACCAGGTAGCCATCGACAGGAAATATTGCAGCATGGTGAAGCAGGAGATACTAAGAATCCGCATCAGCAATGCAGGATCGAATGTGCGCAGGCGGTTCATACCGTATTTCTTTAAATCGACCGTGGCATACGTATAGATGACGAAAAAGAGAATGGAGGAGGCTTCTGCCAATACGGAAGCAATAGCAGCCCCTTTGATACCCATTTCCGGCAAACCGAACTTTCCGAAGATTAATGCATAGTCCAGTACGACATTAGTTAATGCCATGACAATAGCATTGATGGTTAGCACTTTAGTGCGTGTAATGCCGATGTACAATGCCCGGAACATGACATTGATAAAAGAGAAAAAGAATCCGTAAATACGCCAGTTCAGAAACTCCATTGTTCCTTCGTAGATGGATTCTGAAGAAACCAGCAAACGCATGATGTTTCCACCGAATGCTTTGGTGAATCCGAATAGCAGCAGGGCCATGACGAACAGGAACATGATTCCTTGAATCATGACGGGACCGACATCCGAATAGCGTCCTTCGCCATTGCGTCGTGCGATGACTATCTGCGAACCGGTACTGAATCCGAATGCGATGGTGAATACGCATATATAGAATAACCCGCCCATAGCTGATGCTCCAAGGGCTACTTCACTCACGTGTCCGAGGAATGCTGTGTCGGTGACATTGATGACATTTTGTGCCAGCAAGCTTAGTAGTATCGGATAACTGACACTCCAAATCTGTTTGTTGGTGTACATAATTAAGTGTTTAAGTTTACACTTTGCAAAGATAGTGCTTTATTTCGATTCGGAAACGATGGGGTAGATGAAAACAATTTCCGGACCTTCGGGAGTTTTATCGTTGACGAGATAGTTTCCTCCGAAATGTTTTAGTAACAACAGGTTGATATCATGCCGGATGATGGTTTCCTGTGATACGAATGCATGGTCTGCCAAAGGTGAATTAGTGATCCGGAAACAAAGCATGTCTTCATTCTGGCTTAATGTGAACCGGATGATTCGTGCTTGCCGGTGTTCTTGTGGGTACACCAGTACGCTAATCAAGGCCTGTGTCAGTCGCATTATATCGGTATGAATTTGGGCGTCCGTTTCGCTGGAAAATTCAATCTGGATACCAGTTTCTTCGTTCCTCATCTGCGCCATGCTGCATGCTTCCTTGCATAGGGTAGTGGCATCATAGTCTTGCAACTGGAACTTCATCATCTGAGCTTCCAAACGGGATAAGTCGAGAACGTCATTGACAAGTCTCATTAACTTCTCCGAACTTTTGTGGATGATGTTTGAGTATTCTTGCCTTATTTCCTTGTCTATATTGGGTTCGCTGGCTATGAGTTGTGAGAAACCGACCACATTGTTGAGTGGGGTACGGATGTTATAGCTCATGTTGGACAGGAAGCGATTTTTTATTTCATTGGTCTTCCGCACGTTTTCTGTTGTTTTCCGGATTTCGTTTTCCGCGTATTTGAGTGCCTTCCGTACCATAAAGAGTCGTGCCATAAAGATAAAAAGCAGAATCAGGATAACAAATATAAAGATCAGATAGGTGAGCTGGATCCGGTTGTTTTCCCTTTTTTGATCCAGTTCTGTTTTTTCGATATTGTATTTGCTTTGTATCTGTGCCATCTGATTGTTTGAGAGTACAGTGGCTGTCGAGTCTTTGATGGCAAGTGCCTGCTCATACAGGGGGATGGCTTTTCCGCTTTGCCCTGCCTGTTTCCATATTCTGGCCTTTTCGAGTAGCTGTTCGGCATAGTCGCTTGTGAAGTCTTTCTTCAACATCGTCAGTGTCGTGTCGATATAATCCGATGCCTGTTGGTAGGCTCCAATTGCCTGGTAATATTTGGCAAATGTGTCGAAATAGAGTACTTTATACATGAAATAAGTATTCTCGTCCAGATATTCTTTAGATTTTACGAGATGTTCATAGGCTTGTTGCGGCTGATGGGTATTCAGGTAATAATAGCTGTAGAACAGTTCATTGAACAGGTATACATCGGCAAATCCCGCTTTTAAGGATGGGTTTGCACTGATGTGGTTATGAAGAGTGTTTTCCAGTTCCTGCAAATATTTGAGTAGTTTTTTATTATCCTTCTTTTCTTTGACAACGGATACTAACTGTGACAATACCGAGATACGGACCACCGGATTTTCTGTCGGAGTGAGTAGCTGGTAGGCAGCCTCCAGTGCTTCTATTCCTTTATCCCAGCGCTGGCTGCCGATATATGCATTACTCAAGCATTGATAGGCAGCCATACTACCCCGGTTACTATTCATTTGGGAGGCTTGCTGTTGCATCTTTTGAGATTCGTTGATAGCAAGTTCGTATTGTTCGTTGAATGTGTACAGGTCTATCTGGAAACGTTTGGCATCAAAGAAGTAATTCCATAAATCTGATTTCCGGGCATGAGGCTCCATTATGGTGAGCCATTTGGCTACACTGTCTTGATTATTACGATTGTAATAGTATAAAATATGGTAGTAAGCAGCCAGACCGGCATATTTGTCATTTCCCAGTTGCAATGCTTCTTTCATTAATGCATCTGAATATTGGATACATTGCTGGTTGTTTTGTTCTATTCTGATGATTTGATTGAGAACATTCAGCCGTGTCGTATCGTACGGTAATGTTTCCAACACCTTTATCAGGCTGTCGGATTCCAAAACAATCTCGGTGCTGGCTTTTCCGGTGAGGGTGCAGCATAATAGAAGGATCAGGAGCAGGACTTGTTTCATTTGGCTTCCTCCTTTCCTTGTTGCTCATGGTAAATGGGGTGTGTGAACAGGAAACGGGCTCCTTCCTCATAATTGGAGTCAATCCATATTTTGCCGCCCAGCTGCTCGATAATGAGTTGGCAGATAGACAGACCGAGTCCTGTCCCTTGAGCATTTTCATTCAGTTTCTCAAAACGGTTGAATATTTTATTCTGATTCTCCGGAGAGATACCGCAACCGGTGTCGGTCACGGAAAACAGTGCTATGTCTTCTGTCTGTTTTTCCAGTTCCATGGTGATGGAACCTTGCGGAGTAAATTTGGTTGCATTGATGAGAAGGTTGATTAATAATTGTTGTAACCTTGCATTGTCTGTCGTCAATTCTAATGAATGGAGAGAGGTCGAAAAACGGACGTTAGCATTCGTTTGTTTTATTTTCTCAACCATGTCGATAACGTTTCTGCATATTGCCACTGCATCACATCGCTCATATTTGAATTTCATCTTGCCTACTTCGAGACTGGACAAGTCGATTACGTCGTTAATCAGCTTGAGTAACAGTTCTGAATTTTGCTGAATAATATCGCTACACTGTTTCCGGGTCTCGTTGTCGATGGATTCTTCCGTCAGGATGGAGGAGAAGCCGGACAACGCATTGAGCGGCGTGCGAATTTCATGGCTCATGTTGGAAAGGAAAAGGCTCTTTGTCCGGATGGAATTTTCTTCTTGCTTTTTCACTTTTTCCAGTTCCTGCTGTGATTGGCGCAGTTTTTTATTTCCTCGTCTGACCAAAAGGATGAAAAATACAATCAGTATGACTATGAATAGGATGGTGAACCAGCTCCAGTAGAGGATTGTCTTCTGTCTGTTTAAGTTGTCCAGTTCATTTTTATCTATTTGGTAGAGGGTGTGCAATTCATTGATTTGGCGAATATAATTCATTGCGTCCAAAGAGTCTTTGTACGTATTGAATATTTCATAAGCTTCACATGCTTCCTTGCTGTTTCCCATTAGTGTAAGTATGTGTGCACGATCTTTCAGTACTTGCAGGGATCTGTATGAGTTGGCTGCTTTGGTATGCGAAAGTAATTCGTCAAGTGTGGTTAGTGCCTGCGTGTATTCTTTGGATTCAGTGTAGTAGCGTGAATACAGGTATTTAATCATTAAATGAAAATATGGGTACTGGTGTTGCCGGCTGATTTGTTCGGTTTGTCGTATATAGTTTAATGCTTCCGGAAGATGATGCATCTGGATGCGATAGAATGCCTGACAATAAACAAGGTGGAAATCGTCTTGGGGATTCGTATCCTTGTTGATAACAGATTCGAGTTCCCGGATATTGTCTTCTATATCTGTCATTTGGTGATAGTTGAGCTTCGTCAGGATAAATTGGGACAAGATCGTTTTGATATATTGGTTGGCATGAGGGAGTTTCTGAATGATTTCTAATGCTTCCTTATACGATTTGATGGCAACTTGTGGTGTTGACGAACTTAAATAGGTATTTCCAATGGCGTGTAATGCGAGTGCTGTTCCCAAAGGATAGTCCATTTCTCTGGCTTTCTGGTACATCTGATTGGCCTGGTTGATGGCGAGACTGATGTTGCCTTCTGTGATTAAGGCTTGAACGGTCAGCAGATTTATCTGGAATAGGAGTGGGTATTGTTGTTCCTTTTGTAATTCCGGTTCTAAAAGTTTTTCCCAGGCAATGATGCTGTCGACAGGGGCGTCCGGACTAAATGGATGATTGTATTCAAGTAAAGGTTGTAATAAAGAAAGACGATCTGAATTTGTACGTGCAGCATATAAGGTGACCGATATTAATGCGGTTACGACTATTGCAATTATATGACGTCTGTGTTTTTTCACCTGATATAAGAATTGCTTGCTTGTAAGTTTATCTGCAAAAGAACTAAAAAGAGTGAAGATTACAAAGAAATCTTCACTCTTTTTTATAATTTATTTTCTTTTGAGTATCTCTCGTACCCCAGGGCCCTCGTGGTTGGGGTAGCCGGGAGTATGGTTTCTGCATCGTGGATCGGCATCTACTTTCAAACTCCGGTAATCGTCTTTGGTGCGGGCGATGTAATCATCAAGCATGGCACGGTGTTCGGCGAGGACTTTACTGTATTTAGGGTCTTTGGCGAGATTCTTGCGTTCTCCCGGATCCTTTTTCATATCATATAGCTCTTCTCCGTTACCTTCCAGATAGTGAGTGTACTTGTATCTCGGTCCGCGTACCATACGTCCGGGAGTAACGACATATTCATATTCGCTATGCCATTCGGAAACGACATAAGGGTGAGTTTTTTTCTGTTTCTCTCCTTTTAATATAGGTGCAAGGCTGATTCCCGGTTTTTCGGCCGGAACAGGAATTCCTGCCAAATCACAAAGGGTAGGCAGAAGATCCAGTGTAGGCTGTGTCAATACTTGGTCTATGGGCTTTTTCTGTTGTTTGATGCCGGGACCTGCAAAGATAAACGGTACGTTGGTCATTTCATCGTAGAAGCTGATGTGTTTGGTCACCATGCGGTGTGAAGCCATCCCATCACCATGGTCAGCCATGATAATAACGATTGTGTTTTTTCCGGCAGGAGTGGAGTAAAGTGCTTTCAATACGCTGTCTACTTGCTTGGAAACCATCTTGGTATAGTGTTGGAAAGCAGCAATGTAATGACGGTAATTCTCTTCATTCCAATGAGAGGCCTGGGTCATGCGGCGATGACTGCAGCAGATGTATTGTACAGGTTTAGGGATATTGCTCCAGTCTTCTACATTGAAATTGGCTGGTAGTTCCGGAAGGGTTCCGCTAATGGTGCGGTCGGTATGTACTCCTTCGTTCGCTCCTACAAATCCACAGATATTGTGAGGGTTCTGAAAATCTGCGATACAGATGAATGGTTCTTCCGGCGGATTACTTAGATAAGCAACAGCGTCTTCGCATGTTCCTACATCCAGGAAGCTGTCGTTATTGACCGGGAATTCCGGATCAGTGAATGGCTTGGCTACTGGTTCTTTATGCTTGAATCCTCTAAGTGAACCCATGTCATGCGTTTTTCCGAAGTGTACGGCTTCGTAACCGTTTTCAGAAAAAAGACTTCCTAATGTCGGTACATTTTCGGGAATACGTGGGTTGATAGGTTCGCTGGAGTTGGAACGTACATTGGTTTGATGAGGCATCATGCCACTCCATAAAGCAGCGCGTGAGGGTTGGCTGAGAGGGCAGCCTACATAAGCATTGGAGAAGATAACTCCTCGTGAAGCGACTTCGTCAATAGGGAGGGTGCAGCCTTGTGTTTGTCCGTAAGCTCCCACAACGCGTTGTGTCAGATGGTCGCACTGGATAATCAGGAAATTGGGCTTTTCTTGGGCCTGCGCTGTCACGCTGCACAGGGCTAATCCCATGAATGGATAAATAGTTTTCATTACTGGTTAGAATTAAGTAATATTTGATTTGGAAGCAAAAGTAGGAAAAAAGGAAACGTAAAAAAGGGCGAGGTAGTAGTTTTGGACGCAAATGAAAGTATTTTGTACAAAAATGAAAGGTGTGGCAAGCGGTTAGGGGTAACTATCGGTGATGGGAGTTGAATGATAAGTGATAAACGGCAGGTGATAAGTCATAAAATGGGTTACCGAAAAAGAAAACGGTGAATAAACTGCACTTGTTATGGCGCAGTTTGTTCACCGTTCATTTATAAGTTTGCTGTTGATTAGCTGTTCATGCTCATCAGGAATTCGTCGTTGTCTCTGGTTTTTTCCAGACGGTCTTTAACAAAGTCCATTGCTTCGATCGGATTCATGTCGGCAAGATATTTGCGTAATATCCACATGCGGTCAAGGGTTGTTTTATCAAGCAACAGGTCGTCGCGACGAGTGCTGGATGCGGTAATGTTGACCGCCGGGAAGATACGTTTGTTGGACAGGTTACGGTCGAGCTGTAACTCCATATTACCTGTACCTTTGAATTCTTCGAAGATAACTTCGTCCATTTTAGAACCGGTATCAATCAATGCGGTAGCAATAATGGTCAGTGAACCACCGTTTTCAATATTACGGGCAGCACCGAAGAAGCGTTTAGGTTTATGAAGTGCATTTGCGTCCACACCACCGGAAAGGACTTTGCCGGATGCAGGAGATACTGTATTGTATGCACGAGCCAGACGGGTGATAGAATCAAGGAAGATAACTACGTCGTGACCACATTCTACCAGACGTTTTGCCTTTTCCAATACGATACCTGCAATTTTTACGTGGCGTTCTGCCGGTTCGTCGAAAGTAGAAGCAATTACTTCTGCATTAACGCTGCGCGCCATGTCTGTTACTTCTTCCGGGCGTTCGTCAATCAGCAGCATAATCATGTAAACTTCCGGGTGGTTGGCTGCGATAGCGTTTGCGATATCTTTCATTAAGATGGTCTTACCTGTCTTTGGCTGGGCAACGATCAATGCACGCTGGCCTTTACCGATAGGAGCGAAAAGATCGACGACACGGGCAGACATAGAGTCTGAATAACCGCCTTTGCAAAGTTTAAACTTTTCATCCGGGAAGAGAGGTGTCAGATGTTCGAAAGGAACACGGTCGCGAACGAAAGCTGCATCACGTCCGTTGATCTTCGAAACCTTTACCAATGGGAAATATTTTTCTCCTTCTTTGGGTGGACGGATAACTCCTTCTACTACATCACCGGTTTTCAGACCAAATAGTTTGATTTGAGACTGTGATACGTAAATATCGTCCGGAGAAGAAAGGTAGTTATAGTCGGAAGAACGGAGGAATCCGTATCCATCCTGCATAATTTCCAGAACACCTACTCCGTTGAGAATATCGTCGAATTCATAAGGCTTTTCGCGTTCAATAACCTTACGTTCCTGCTGCTGTTGTACCGGAAGATTTTCACCCGCATTGTTCTGCTGAGCGGCACGTGGCATCGGTAAGCGTTGTTGGTTCTGGTTCTGATTCTGATTTTGATTTGGGTTCTGAACCTGATTCTGGTTATTGTTGTTACGCTGGAAATTATTATTGGCGTTATTGCCATTATTTCCATTGTTGTTAGCATTGTTATTACCGTTGTTATTGTCGCGTGAGCGAACAATACGCGGACGTTGCTGCTGGGACTGCTGCTGTTGAGATTGTTGTTGCTGTTGAGGATGAGATGGCTGTTCCGGTGCTGTCTGTGCTGATTCTGTTTTAGTAGCTTCGAATTTTCCGAATAATTCGGTAGGAAGCTCTATTTTTTCAGAAGGCAGATCTTCGATTGGAATAAAATCATCGTCGTCAACGCTGGATAAGATATTACTTTCCTCGTCGATAACGGGTGCAGCTTTCTTTTGTGGTTTATCTATTACCTTTTTCTCTACAACAGGTTTGTTAGGTTCAGTAGCCGGTTTATTTGTTTCTGCAACAGGTTTATTTGCTTCTGCAGCTGGTTTGTTTTTTGCTTTCTTCTCAGCTGTTTGCTGTTGTACCGGAGCTGGCTTTTCCGTAGCACCAGTAGCTTTCTCTGCAACAACAGGTTTAGGTTCCACTACTTTGGGTGCTGCCGGTTTTGCATTTTCTACTTCTTTTTTCTCTTCTGCATCAGAGCTCTTACGAGGACGGCCTACTTTACGCTTGGGAGTAGCAGTGTTTTCCGCTTTAGCTTCTACAACAACAGTTTCTTTTTCTTTGTTTGTACTTTCTTCTTTCTTGGAAGGTTGTGGTGCAGCTTTTACAGGAGCGGTCTCTTTTGTCTTGTTAGCCTCTTCACTCTTTGTTGCGGAAACCACTTTGTCTTCTTTTTTGGTAGGAGCTACCCGTGAACGCTTTTTCTTTTGTTCTTCATTTTTGCGTTCTTCTTTTAGCTTATCTGCGGCAACTTTCTTTGTAGCTCCTACAATGGCCTGTTCATCGAGTATTTTATAAACAAGGTCTTCTTTTTTGTATGAGTCTGCTTTTTTTATGCCTAACTCTTTGGCAATAACTTGAAGTTCCGACAGATTTTTGTCGTTTAATTGGATAATGTTATACATATAGTATGGTAAGTTATTAATATTTCTTTTTTTGCTGAATTATGGACAGCATTACTACAGCTCATGGCTACAGATATGCGAGCATACGTTTTGTTTTTTATTCTGAATTAGGGATGTATATGTTGAATCGTAGAATGTTTCAACGGGGCAAAGATAATAATTTTTTTTGGTTTCATGAACAATCAAACATTTTTTTCCACGTAAAAGTGTATCTTTGCTACATAAAAGAAAATAGTATGACAGTAAATGAAGCTCATTTAATTTATTTTTCGCCTACACACACATCTAAACAAGTTGCGGAGGCGATTGTTCACGGGACGGGCATAAAAAATATTTTTCCTATTAATGTGACGCAGCAGATTGCGGATGAAATTGTGATTCCTACATCTTCTTTGGCTATTATTGTAGTGCCTGTGTATGGAGGACATGTCGCTCCTTTGGCAATGGAACGTTTACAGTATATCCGTGGAGTGGATACTTCTACCGTTTTGGTAGTGGTTTACGGAAATCGCGCTTATGAAAAAGCTTTAATGGAATTGGATGCTTTTGCTATTCCTCATGGATTTAAAGTAATTGCCGGGGCAACTTTTATTGGAGAACATTCATATAGTACCGACAAATACCCGATTGCAGTGGGACGTCCAGATGAATCGGATTTAGCTTTTGCTGCGGAGTTTGGGAAGAAAATCATGGAAAAAATACAGACAGCTGATAGTATGGATACCCTTTATCCGGTGGATGTACGTGCTATCAAACGTCCGAGTCAGCCATTCTTTCCTTTGTTCCGTTTTTTGAGGAAAGTCATCAAGTTACGTAAAAGTGGTACACCGCTTCCCCGCGTTCCTTGGGTGGAAGATGAGGATTTGTGTACCCATTGCGGGTTATGTGTGGTCCGTTGTCCGGCAGGGGCTATAACGAAAGGGGATGAGCTACATACGGATGAGGCTAAATGTATCAAATGTTGCGCTTGTGTAAAAGCTTGCGTTAGGAAAGCAAGGGTGTATGAAACTCCTTTTGCAGCTTTGTTATCAGATTGTTTCAAGAAACAGAAGTTGCCTCAGACTATTTTGTAAATCACGACGCGCTTAGTCGTTTCATCAATACGAAAGCGGTTGTCTGTTCGTTCGCCTATCAGCCATGCGATGTGTTCTCCACAGCAGAGTACCCATTGGCGTTCTTTTTGGCTGATAGAAAATTTACGGTCGGTCAGATAATCGCTTATTTTTTTCTTTCCTTTCATTCCAAAAGGAATAAAAGTGTCTCCCGGCTGCCATTTCCGGTAATGAATTTCTCCATTCAGTTTGTCGGCATCAAAACAGGCAATTTCCTTTTCACGTGGAATGAGAAAATCCGGGGTGTATTCTTTTTCTTCTTTGATAATTTGAAAAGGAGGAAGAGTCTCATTTTCAGATTCAGCTGTTTCTATTAATAGGAATTCTCTGTCTTTTATCACTCTCCATTCTTTGCTACAGAATTGCTTGCCCGGTTGGCTATGAAGCGAATGGGTGATATCTTTGATTTGTGCGGAATTGAATCCTAGAGGATGCAGGACTTCGAATAAGATGGCTTCGGGTGCCGGTTCCTTTACTAAATCACTGATTCGGATACCTTCTGCTGTAATGATTTTCTTTTTAGTTTCCTCTATACATTTATTATATATAGTGGCTACATCATTCAGATAATTACTCGTATCTATCAGAGTGTTTTTGACTGACGGATTAATTTCCTGCATGAGGGGAAGGAGGTTGAGCCGGATTTTATTACGGGTATATTCGTCTTCCAGATTGGTGCTGTCTGTCACATAATCTTGTCCGATGTTTTGCAGGTAACGAATTATCTCTTCCCGGTTGATACAAAGCAGAGGGCGTACGATGGTTCCATTACGGGGGCGGATTCCTAACAGACCGGTAATTCCTGTTCCCCGAATCAGGTTAAGTAGTATAGTTTCTATGCTATCATCCTGGTGATGGGCCACAGCGACAACATCTGCCTGACATTCTTTTCTAATTTTCTCGAACCATTGGTAGCGGAGTTCCCGTGCGGCCATTTCAATCGAAATATGTTTTTCCGTTGCATATTGGGTCGTGTTGAAATCAATGGTATGTAAATGGATTTCCATTCTTTCGCAAAGTTGGCGGACAAATAACTCGTCCCGGTCTGACTCTTTGCCTCGCAGGTGGAAATTACAATGTGCGGCTTCGCAATGATAGCCTGCTGTATGCAGAATATATAGTAATGCCACCGAGTCGGCACCACCACTCAATGCGACCAGGATTTTATCATCCGGTGAGAATAAATGTTCCTTTTCTATATATTTTGTAACGCGTTGTTGTATCATACCTGCAAAGATACGAGTTTATCAATAAGTTTTTTTATTTTTTCTGAATCTTTTAGAGGATGAAAAAAACTGTTATTTAAAAACATTCTAAATAATTTGCATGCTCCGAAGTTATGAATTATCTTTGCCAAAAATTTTGAGAGTTATGCGTTTGTCCGAATTAAAAACAGGAGAAAAAGGTGTTATTGTAAAGGTATTGGGGCACGGTGGTTTTCGTAAACGTATTGTGGAGATGGGCTTCATTAAAGGTAAAACGGTTGAAGTGCTGTTGAATGCTCCGCTAAAAGATCCCATAAAATATAAAGTTTTAGGTTATGAAATTTCTCTTCGTCGTCAGGAAGCTGAAATGATCGAAGTTATCAGCGAAGAGGAAGCAAAGAAACTGGCCGAGAAGACCGTTTATCATGAAGGATTGCCTGAAGACCTTTCAGTAAAAGAAGAAGATATGAAACGGTTGGCGTTAGGTAAACGCCGTACCATTAATGTTGCTTTGGTCGGAAACCCGAACAGTGGCAAGACTTCTTTATTTAATCTTGCATCCGGTGCTCATGAGCATGTTGGAAACTACAGCGGCGTAACCGTGGATGCCAAAGAAGGTTATTTTGATTTCGAAGGCTATCATTTCCGTATTGTCGATTTGCCGGGAACTTATTCTTTGTCTGCTTATACGCCGGAAGAAATCTATGTGCGTCGTCATATTATCGATGAAACTCCGGACGTGATTATTAATGTAGTCGATTCCTCTAATCTGGAGCGAAACTTATATCTGACTACTCAATTGATAGATATGAATGTCCGCATGGTGGTAGCTCTGAATATTTATGATGAGTTGGAAGCCAGTGGAAATACATTGGATTATCATCTGTTGAGTAAGTTGTTCGGGGTGCCGATGTTGCCTACTGTCAGTAAGAAAAATCGTGGATTGGATACCTTGTTTCATGTTGTTATCAATCTGTATGAAGGAGTAGACTTCTTTGATAAACAGGGAAATATGAATCCGGAAGTTCTTAAGGATTTGACCGAATGGCATGATTCTCTGGAAGATCGTAAGAACCACGAGGAAGAGCATTTGGAAGATTATGTACGTGAACATAAAAAGACGGGGCGTGTCTTCCGGCATATTCATATCAATCATGGTCCTGATATCGAAAAAGCGATTGAAGCTGTAAAAAGTGAAGTGTCCAAAAACGAATTTATCCGTCATAAATATTCTACCCGTTTCCTATCCATTAAATTGTTGGAGAATGATCCTGACATTGAGCGTATTGTGCGGACATTACCAAATGCGGATGAGATATTCCATGTCCGTGATAAGATGTCGAAGCGTGTTCAGGACACAATGAATGAGGATTGTGAATCGGCTATTACGGATGCTAAATATGGATTTATCAGTGGTGCACTGAAGGAGACATTCACAGATAATCACTTGGAGCAGGCGCAGACAACAAAAGTGCTGGATTCGATCGTAACTCACCGTGTCTGGGGATTTCCTATTTTCTTCCTTTTTATGTATCTGATGTTTGAAGGTACGTTTGTCATTGGAGAATATCCGATGATGGGGATTGAATGGCTTGTCGAGCAGATTGGTGACTTGTTACGCAATAATATGGCGGAAGGTCCATTTAAAGATTTGCTGATTGATGGAATTATTGGTGGGGTAGGAGCGGTTATTGTCTTTTTGCCGAATATCTTGATTTTGTATTTCTGCATTTCTCTTATGGAAGATTCGGGTTATATGGCTCGTGCAGCTTTTATCATGGATAAAATCATGCATAAAATGGGATTGCACGGAAAATCATTCATTCCTTTGATTATGGGATTTGGATGCAATGTACCTGCTATTATAGCTTCCCGTACTATTGAGAACCGGAAGAGCCGTCTTATTACAATGTTGGTAAATCCTTTGATGTCTTGCAGTGCGCGTCTGCCAATTTATTTATTGTTGGTGGGTGCTTTCTTCCCGAACAATGCAAGTCTGGTGTTGTTAAGTATTTATGTGATTGGTATTGTACTGGCTGTGGTAATGGCCCGCTTGTTTAGCAAGTTTCTGGTGAAGGGTGATGATACTCCATTTGTGATGGAACTTCCACCTTACCGGATGCCGACAGCAAAATCGATCTTCCGTCACACATGGGAAAAGGGAGCGCAGTATTTGAAAAAGATGGGAGGCATTATTATGATTGCTTCTATTATAATCTGGTTCTTGGGGTATTATCCGAATCATGATGCTTATGAAACAGTTGCCGAGCAGCAGGAAAATTCTTATATCGGCCAGTTGGGACGTGGTATAGAGCCAGTTATAAAACCACTGGGATTTGATTGGAAACTAGGTATTGGCTTGCTTTCCGGTGTGGGAGCGAAAGAATTGGTAGTAAGTACATTAGGTGTCTTATATGCAGATGATCCGGATGCTGATTCAGTAAGTTTGGCAGAACGAATTCCGATTACTCCATTGGTTGCTTTCTGTTATATGTTGTTTGTATTGATTTACTTCCCGTGTATTGCGGCGATAGCGGCTATAAAACAGGAATCGGGTAGTTGGAAATGGGCGCTTTTTGCTGCTTGTTACACAACGGGATTGGCTTGGCTTGTATCATTTGCTGTTTATCAGATTGGAGGATTGTTTGTATGAATAATTGGCAAGATTGGGTAGTCGGAGTACTGGTTGTACTCTGCATTGCCCGCGTCATATATGGAATATTTCGTTTTTTTCGTCGTACGCGAGAAAATCAGAATCCTTGTGACAGCTGTGTAAGTGGCTGTGAACTAAAGGATATGATGGACAAGAAACGCGGAGAGTGCGATGTAAAGAAAAAAAGTACAAAGAAAAATTGCTGCGGATAGTTGGTAGTTTCAAAATTTGTACTACCTTTGCAACCGCAAACGAGAAATAATGGTTCCTTGGATGAGTGGCTTAGTCAGCGGTCTGCAAAACCGTGTACGGCGGTTCGAATCCGCCAGGAACCTCGAAGAAGGCAAAATGCCGGATACAGAAATGTGTCCGGCATTTGTTATTTATTGACATACAGTCAATTGACTACCTCTTCGTTTGTGTGACAAACTGTGCAGGTGTAGACCGATGATCAATTCTTACCTGTAAAAAGGAACCATTGTAGATTATGGTAACCATCAAAATATATCTAAGAACATATGGGAGCGACCCGGATAATGGAGTCGTGTGGTTATCCTTTTATGTTGATCGTGAAAAAGTGAACTTTTCCACGAAAGTCTCAGTTGCTATCAAGGACTGGAATGATAAAAAGAAGTGTGTAGGAGCAGGGGATAAGTTAGCAAAAGATAAGAACTTGATTATAGAAACTATTCTAGCAAGGGTTAATAATGTTTTTGTAAAGTATCGTCTTCGTGACAGGAAGCTTACTAGAGACTCTTTTCTAAAGGCATATCATCGCCCGACTGATTATAATACTTTTTTTGAGTTTGTGGCGGATTATCAGAAGAAGGAGTCTTTCAGGCTTGAGGATTCTACATACAAGACTAATTTGTCTGTAATCAAGAAGTTGAAGGAATACAATCCTAACCTTTATTTTGATGATATAACCGATGAGTGGCTTGACGAGTACTTTTTTCATTTAATGAATGAGCTGGAGAACAATCAGAATACAGCAAACAAAAACATGGCCACAATCAAAAAGTATGTTTTAGCTGCATATAATGCAGGGTATATGGATGAGAATCCTTTTAAAAACTGGAAGATAAAGAAAGGAATTCCTTCCGGAGAATATCTGGAGGAAGATGAATTACAGACTTTAATGGGCCTATATATGGATGGAGAGCTGGACTATAAATATCATAAAACATTAGAGATGTTTTTGTTTTTATGCTTTAGTTCTTTACACATAGGGGATGCAAAGAAGTTGACTCTTGAGCAATTTACAGATAATACATTGACTTATTTTCGAATGAAACTGAAGAAAAGAAAACCATTTCCTATTCAAGTTCCTATATCGGATCCACTTCATACACTACTAAAAAATATTGTTGGCACCAGAAAAAAAGGTATCGTTTTTGAAAAGCTACCTGCTGATCAAACCATGAATAGATTTCTGAAAGAAATAGCTACAATTGCCGGAATAGAAAAGAACATTACACATAAAGTTGGCAGACATACCTTTGCGACTATTTTTTTGCGTAAGACTAAAGACATAGCTTCCTTAAAAGAGATACTAGGACATTCTGATTTGAAAGAGACTTTAGTGTATGCTCATGTATTAAATGAAAGCAAACAGGAAGGAGTACAATGCTTTAATTGTTTTGCTTTTTAAACTGTACATTTGTGCAATGGACTATTATAACTTTGATAATCAAATAATAACGAGCGTACAATCTTCGTACACTTTAGTACAGAATACTGTACGCTCGTACAAAATCGAATTTAAGGGCGTATGACTATTGTAGGAGAATAACCAAATTCGGCTGCCGCATTGAAACAGGGGCAAGATTTAATCCACTCATTAGGTTCTACGATGCCATTATCATTCAAATCAGGTGAAGTGTCTCGATGCCCTAATATTTCAGTGATATTAAATTGTTGTTTGAGACGGGACACTAGCTCCATGAGGGCTTTCTTTTGTGCTTCAGTACGTGTGTCTGTAGGTTTGTCATTACTATCTAAGCCTCCTACATAACATATTCCGATGCTGTGTTTGTTGTAAGATATGCCAGAGGTTCCTTTGGTGTTACAATGTGCACCTTCCATATCGAGTGGTCTACCTTCTTCGATAGTACCATCCAGGTCAATGACATAGTGATAGCCGATCATAGAGAACCCCCGGTTTCTATGCGCTCGGTCAAAGTCTTTTGCTTTGAAATCCTGCCCAGCACGTGTGGCAGAGCAATGGATGATGATTGAATCAATAGTCTTCATTTGACATCTTTTTTTTATTAGTAATTGAATAAATAATGCTTTTTATGATTTCAACACTTGACCGTAGCTAGGTACAGGAATAATGTTTTCATAATATACAAGTATATAAAATTAATATAGCGATTGTTATCACTCCTGGAACAAGAACTGTAGCTGCTACATCCAGCCAATCAAACACATTCCCGTAGAGTTTATCTTTGTAATCAACTGCTACCGCAACAATACTAGTCGCCACAAAAGCAATCACAGTTGAGGGACTTAATCCCACTCCAAGCGTCAAGCATACAACCAGCATCACAATGAACACCAATATTCCGGCTTTCATGTGTTTCGGACGGTTACTATCCTTTAGCCATCCGAGATATTTCTTAATTAATTGTTTCATATTGTTTTTGGTGACTCTTATTCTATTTTAAGACCTTTACTAATTAAAATATATTCTAAGCCCTTAGGGTCTTTCTTGTATTCGAAATCACCAGGATTTAAAATATGCATAGCTACTTTCATAATAGCATTTTCTTGCGTTGTTCTCATTACATAAGCATCTAATACGGCTCCTGGAGTCAGATATAATTGATTTTTAACACCTGAATTTAAATTGGCAGTACCAAAACCCGGATAAGCTAAAATTGCTTTAGATGGAAATATAAAAAATGGTTGTGAGACAGACGCCGTATAAGAAGAATAAATATCTAAAGTTAATGTAGATTGATTTATTATTTTTATTTTACCATATAAAGTACCATGCGGATCGCTTTCATTATATTGAGAAATACTATCAAGATTTAATCTAACAATGCTATTATCAGGTATAACTGCTACATTTCCATTTACATCATAATTAGAACTGAAAAATATTAGAGTAGAGTTTATAGATGTTGAAATATCTATGTCTGCATAAATATCAGCTTTACGTAATACATACACTTCCGGGGTAGGTAAGACATTTGCCCTAAATGTTCCTTTTAGAGCATTTATCTCACCTGTTTTAAAATTAACTTGAAAATTAGGAGTAAAAGTTTCTTTTCCAAAATCTTCATAGACTGTTGTGGCTATACCTCTTTTATCTATTCCCTGCTGCGAAAACATATAATCACCATAGAAAACCGCACTTGCCAGTTTAGCCCAGTTAGCCATCAGAATCTCCGTAAATATTGCTTTGTAATTCTCAAATGGTATCCATTTAGAATCGCTTCCGTTTGAAGCATAGTCTTGCGCTGGATCGATTCCTACAGAGTTTCCATTTTTACGCATCACATAATATGTTTTCCCTGCTTCATAATAAACAATAGGAGTTATGTCATCTGTACAGGTGTAAACTGTTGATAGATCAAAAGCACCTGAAGGAAATGGTAATCTACCTCGAACGCCAGCAGGACCCGGTACACCATCCTGTCCATCCTCTACAACAGAAACCGTCTTCTCGTCCACCTGTGTACCTCCTACATATAACCGGAATGAGATTGCCGCCATATCGGAAGTGACGATGATCCGTGACCCATATACAAATTCAGCCGAATTACTTCCTGTTTTGTATGTCAGCACAAACTTAATCGTTCCGCTTCCGGATACAGGATTTCCTTTACCGGTTTTGCTGAAACATTCACAGGATACATATTCCGGTAAATGCGCTCCGTCAGCTTTTCGCTTGACTTGGGTTGCAGAAGGTACCAGCCAATAAGTAGTAGCGTCAGCCCCACTGGTCGGGGCTACGCTAACTTTGAATAAGTTTGAAGACAGTTTCTTTGTCATGATTACGATACTATAGTTGCACTTACATAACCGGAGAGACCTCCACCGGCATTAATTACATCCTGAAACGAAACATTGATGCTCTTTTTCACCCCCGACAGGGAGTCTATTTTTGCACCGCTATTGTCTGTTACCGTGAATGTCGTTTGAGCCGTAGTGTCTTCCGTGCCATCGTCTTTCTCCACTTTAGCAGTGTAGATAGCCGTTTCACCTTCCTTGATCTGTTCGCCGGTAATTCCATCTACATACAAGTTCACCCGGTATGGATCGGTATAGTCGTTAACATTAATATATGCACTTCCCAAAACCGTAGAACCGTCCTTTTGTAGCAGATCACAGCGATAAGTCGCAGTACCGTCAATGTCTGATGCATTAACCTCTAGTGTCCAGACTCCACTTCTCACAAGTGTAGCAGTTTCTCCCGCAACCTTATACCATTTAGCTGTGTAAGCTGATAAGTCGGAAGGGCTCGTGCCATCTATTAATACATGGGCGTTGAGCGTAGCTTTCGGACTATCCGTAGTTACATCTGTGTCACCATCCAGATAAAGAGTGGTTGAGCTTCCTACTGTTTCAACAATTTCAACAGTTTCAGAGATAGCGTCAAATGCAAGAGACTGGCCTCCTACTTCTGTCGTACCTTTCAGCAGGATCGTATCGTTATCGTAGTTGGATACCGGCACGATGTTTTTTACGATCTCAAAAACGATCATATTCGGATAGTCACGCCCGCCAATATTCACCGTCTTTGTTGACTTCTTGAATACTCCGGCAAGTGCTCCGGTAGTGCTCAAACCGTCACCGCCAAATGCAATCTGAACACCGTTATAAAACAAGTCTACGGTAGTGGGAATCAGGACAGAACCATTATCGTCACGGTTCAGGTGAGCGTAGATGAGTGGTTTTGTTGCCGATGTCTCCCAGTCGGGGCTACAGATATTTGTTCCTTTCTTATATTCCTGGCGAAGTGGTCCGTTGATGATACCCATTCTAGCACGGATATTCACACCGTTCATCAGGGCAAATAGCTGAAAACTTCCATTTATCTTTTTCATTGTATATCCTCCTTACTTTTTTACGGTTTTACTTCTCGTTTTTTCCTCCAGCAGCAAAGCGTCTAAAGTCTGCTGCGTGACAATCTCGACGTCCTGCAGATCGCTTCCGATCACTTTCATTGCGTTAATACTAAGTACGGCCCGGCCGTCACTCAATTCCTGCGCGTCTATGTAGATACCTTTCTCTACCAACTGCGACTTTTTCACTAATAGGTAATTCATAATGTTATTGATTTGATTTATAATTTATTCGTTTACATTTTCGCCACTAGCGTTTTGCGCCGTTGCACTTGGCGTCCCTTCTGGTAAACGAACTTGGAAGCCGCCAGCGTAGTGCGGAGCCGGAGACAAAAGCGGAGAAGTCGCAAGCAAAGTGAGAGCGGAGCAAACACCCCAAGGGCCGTAACCACGCACGCGATGCGCCATGCGAACCTTTTTACCAACAGGAGAAAAACCTATGCTATTACCTATATCTATATAGCAAGTATTGTCGGATAATCCTCCTTTTTTTTCTGCACCAATTCTGCTGCCTCTCATCAAGTTGGTATAAAAGCCTGAATTACCCATATTGTATTGCCAAACCCGACTATAAACAGACTCAAAATCAAAATCACCACTTGTTTTTTCCACTGTCTTATCAAGCGTCAATTTGGACTGATCGAGACAGATAAATACTTTGGTTAGATGATTACCATCTTCTTGTATCGTAGCAACCTTCTCTATTCCGGCTCCTGCATATTGAAAAACATCCGCTGATACTAAGTCCATACCATAGACTGCCGACGTTTGAATTCTTATTCTGATTTCATTTACTGTTATAGGATTACCAGCCGTATCAAAGGCTGACAGTTTAGGAATTGCAGTAAATTTAACGAGAACAGCGTTCATTTCTCCTTCAAGAAGAGTTTTGCATCCGGATATATTATAGTATCTATAAGCATAACTGTTAAAAGTGAAGTCTTTATCAGGCTGTATATTATTCTCAACTGCATAAGACAAAGCCATTTGAGTTTCCAGACATTCCATGCGGGGATATTCGTTGGATAGAATAACACTCCAATTGCGTCTGGTGCCTTTATCGTCAGTGCAGAAAGGCGGTTGTTCAGATAATCTTTGGTATGTCCATGGGTCTGACTCGTTCATTCTATACCCCACATTGGTTGTTTTTGTGGCATTTTCGCTAGTTATGAATACGTTGCTAGAAATACCACCTCCAAACTTATTCGGATCATGTAGATAAACTGTCCCGAATTTGTTCATCAGGGCATTGGTGATGTTTAGCAAATGCCAGTCCATCAGTGGAGCGAACGGAATAGTTTTAGTGGGATCAGCATTGTGGGCTACAGCAAAGTCATTTGTAGTCAATTGACTTAAAGCGGTTCTCGGATATGTCATGCCCTGTCTATTAAAAGCATTGATTCCTAACAATCCATTTCCACCGCCTTCACCAGCTCTGTATTTGAAATACATGGACCGGAATTTGCCGTTTACCACTGCCGGCAATCCCGGACAAATCAGTGTCGGAGGAATCGGCCGTGATTGCAAACCGTTATACTCGAATGGTTCTTCACTGAACAACGCTACCACCTCACTGCCGGCTATTGCATTTTCAATCGTATGAATTGTCTGTGTCCAGCCGTACATGATATTATACCCTTTATCCTCTGCTGGTGAACTAATGGTAGTCGGAGCAAGTGATCCGTCTTCAAAACGCATCCAGTTGTTATTTTTAAGTTTGCCGATGATCTCAACATTAACACCATCTTCGCATTTAACCAGGTATGCACCTAATTTATCTGCAATCTGATTGACTCCGAATTGGAATTTGGGAGTAGCATCTAAACCACTGTAAACGCTACCCTCTACATTCCAAGAACCGATTTTAGGCATTACAGAAGGCTCAATAACAACCGGATTAGTATAGGTGATTCCTAGAGCCTTGACAGTCGTTTCGATGTATTCACCGTATCCGATAATCGAGCTGGTTCCGTCAGCTTTCGTTGCTTTCCAAGTGATGTTGTAGTATTTCTCCGGATTCTCTATCACACGTCCGCCAGCGGTAATCTCACAACGGGATTTGATTACCTTGTCAGTGTTGATGTCCTTGACGGTGATATACGCCCCGGCAATGGGAATTTGCTTGGCGTTCTGAAACACGGGAAGGTCTACACGAACATTGTACTGTACCAATAATGCAGCGTTAGTTGGTGACGATGGTCTCTTTTCTCCTTTTCCTATGTAAGCGGCACGACATTCCAGTTTTAAGTTCTTGATGCGTGAGGCATCAACGGTGATCGTACGTGGACAGGTACCGTCAGAATTTGGAGTTGTGACCATCCAAGTGTCGGAGCTCGTTACCAAGCGGGTATATTTCCCATCCTTGACATACCACCAGTACACGGCATTATCATATGACAATTTTAACTCGCCTGATTTTAGAATTGCTTTTAATTGAACCTGCCAATTGGTGGGGTTGCTGTCATCTATCTTCGTCGGGTCTACAATTACCTCTGTAGGGGAATCCGCCATCAAAGACAGCAGCGAAGCTTCGTAATAGACGGTACTAAGCAACTGTTGTGCTATTTGCGATTCTTGACGACCGGTCTTTGGGTTTGTATAGAAGGCTTCACCAATGAGCAGGATAGGTCTGCTTACCGGAGTATTGAGTGTTGCCTTTAATACGGGAATATCCCCGATTGTTGTTACCTTATAATTAGGATCGCTGGAAGAAACTTTGGCAGATGGCTTGTACTCGTTAAAATACCAGTCAATGCGGTCAAGGGTAGCCGGGCCGGAAGAAATTACTCCATCAGGATCTTGCAGGTTGACAACGACTGTCACTACCAAAGGCAGAATGTCCGAATAAGAGGGGTAGAAAGCGTTATCGTCGCGGCTATACTTCTGTTGGAAAGAGCCGTCGCCAATAATCTTAATGCCACAATTGGCGTTAAGCGGCTTTACTTGTACGTTGATGATTCTTTTTTTTTGCATAATTATTAAAGATTAAATTGTAATTCTTCGGATTCCCGCAAATAGTGCTCTTCACCGAGTGGGATAACAGCTGTCATCTTAAATGTGACGGACCGGGCATCTAGCCACTGCGATCCCATATCGGGAGTAATGAGATGAATCCTGTTTTTTCTGTTGTCCGCGAAGTTAGGCGACCAGGCATTATCCTCCGATTCTATTCCCGTATCTCTGCTCCATGTGATTACAGTACCGGGAATAGACATTACATCCTCCGTGATGTCGGTTGTGCCATGATAAAATTTTGCTTCTATTACCGTATCGATCAGGCCATAAAAGAAGGAAAAGCCTTTGCTGCTTTCAAAGTCGATCGAGTATTCTCCGTTACCTTCCAAGAACGCCCAGTCGGTGGAGTTCCATTTAGGTTCTAGCAGTGTGCGGGACTTTAGGCATTGCCATTTTGCTCCACGCTGGTAGACGGTACTGGTCTCATTGACACCCGTTATAGGATTCTTTGATTCGAAAAGGTATGGTTCTTCAGAGGTGGCAACCGATAAACTCCAGATTCCACGGTTGACAAGCTCGTAGACAGGCTTGCCGGTTACATCTACGCGAATATCATCCTGACGGATAAGGCCACGGCAATAGACATAACTTTGTCGGTAGTTGATCGGCAGATTGTCGAACAAAGACAGACGTTTCATTTTACCAATCAGGATAGAGTAATTGTTCTCTTCTAAGATAGGTTTTGTTACTCCATCGAGCATGCAGATACATTTCTCATAGCTGGAGATATACCAATAACTCTGCCGGTCTTCATCCGAAGTGTTACCTCTACGGGTAATGACCATTAATGGTTCAGGTGGATAGTTCTTACCTCCCGGCACTTCTGAATCAGAATAGAGGACTGCTTCAATGTAGTTGTCTAGGGTGTTGACTCCTACTACTCGCATCCATGAGGTGCGGTAGTTACCGCCTCCGGTAGCTAGGTCATTGACAGAACCGTATATGATGTCGTTCCAGTCGAAGGCTGTGAAGTCCGTTGTATGTCGTTTACGCAAAGGTAGACGGTAGGTGCCGTCTCCTAATAATTCAATGCTTTCTATTACTCCGGATTCGGAAAAAGAGGCATCACCTTCTTGGGCGGATAGACGGTTGAAGATTAACTCTAAAACGGTGAGAGAAGTTCTAAGCTCCATACTAGAAGCTTGTATTTTTCCATCACTAAATAATCCAATGCCAGTGCCAGAGATCAAGTTGTTTATGAAGTTGCCTACTTCGATGCCACCATTAGCTTTCAATAAGAATTCAGTACTATCAGGCTGATCTTTACGAATGTATTTTCCGCTATTAATCTCTTTTAATGTTTCATTCAAAAAAGATAATACTGCCGCGACATGCCGATTAGAGACGCTATTCTTCAAAATAGCTTTGTCGATATAGTCTATCAGCTGATCTATGATGTCCTGTTGTGCTGACATATCAATTGAATTGTTTGGTGAATTGTTCGGTATGTATTCGCGGTGATCCTAAATCATCATCAGTGAATGAACCAGTATAACGCTGTTCTGAATCTGCAAAACGTAGAGATAACTTTATACTCTCCGGAACGGTTGCCCGGGATGCTCTGGTAAGATTTTCCGCTGTTACATTTACTCTGATATTTCGTCCGTCCAGTCCAAGGAGTTTTATGTCATCAGAAGATAGCATATCAATCAAATGTATCAATTCGTCATTTGTGCGATATCCCGATTCTACTGTCATAGACTCACGTCCGGATAGTCTCTCCCATGATTCAACATAGTCATCTATAACTTCATCATACTTATTGAATGCATTTTCTTTTTCTGCTTCACGCTTAATGTTACCAATACCTGTAATTTCGATTAGCTCGTAAGAACCGTATGAATTAAGAAATTGTAAGAGATACCTTTCTCTACTTATTGTTCCGGGAGTGATTACAATTGTGCAGGATTTGGTTTCTCCTACATAGATGTCAAATATAGAGGCCAGAATATGGTGAGCATCGAAAAGTTGCTTCCGAAGACGATATAAGTTGAGTCCAACCGGTTCTCCGGCTACTCCTATTAAAACGGTTTCTATCCCATTCGCAATTACTCTTAGTATACCACTATCAGGGTAAATGAAAGAAATTGGGAGGAGTTCTGTTTCTCGGATTGTAATAAGTCTTTCAGAAGTACGGGTTGTTTGGAAAAAATTACCTTCCGGATTCATCAATTTCCAGATGAATACATTTTTATTTTCATCATTGAGATGGCGTAACATTCTCTTGCTGATTCCTCCAATAAATACTTTTAGGGAGATTGTTAAACTATTCTTCTCGCTATTGGATACATTGATAGTAACATTGTGAGAACAACCTTCTGCCTGTAACAGGACCTCTTCTGATTCGTTGTATAATTGGGCCGGTTGTACTATGTCAGCAAGTATGTCTTGAATAAAAACAAAGAAATTACTCTCTCCACTGCCGGTAAATATTGTTTGTTCTCCTACTAAGATGGTATAAGTGGCCAGAGAACTGCTGTTAATCGACAACTTGATGGGATTGCCAGTCAATGCCATATTTGCGGGTGATATGTTTGCAGTCAGACTCATTTTACTTGATAGTTAGGTGAGATAATTTGTTCTTGTACCAGGTAATTACAGGTACAATAGTTATGTAGGAATTCTTCTCTATCAGCGGTGGGGTGAGAGAGAAAAAGAAAGAGGTCATCAAACGTAATAGATGTATTCTTCATATATTCCTGATAAGTGATGAGCATCTTTCCAATATCATTTGATTGAATAGTTGATATTACTGTTTCTGATGTATTCATATTGCAAAATTGTATGTTATACTGTGAGATATAAAGGACATTTTATAATAATTCAGCACGTAATGATTGATCATATTGCAGGTCATAATGTACTCCTCCTCTCGAATCACTTATCTCATAATGGATGTGCCCATCTGGGGTTGTACCGAGGTAATACCTGATTCGGTAATATAAATCGAAGCTATAATTGATTTTCCTGATGAAATACTCCTTTTTATTATTGTAATCTTCTTCAGTAGGTACTGAAAGAGGTGCTTTTATATCTACGGTATCTGTAGACACATTTTTATATTGTAGATCATACAAACTATTACCATCCCTGTTTGCTTCATCTCTCCAGGCATCTCTTTGAGGTTTTATTGCAGCTTCTACAACGGAATTTTTGTTATCGAATAACGCCCACTTGTATTTCTGGTCCACAATAGGGACAGTTTGTTCTTCTTCTAAATTGAACGGCTTGAGTAATTTGATAGTCCGTAGTTTAACGCTTGCGGGGAAAGATGAATTTTTAGGTAACGAGTACCGGATGGTATCGGGTAACATTCGTTGGCCATCCAACAGAATAGGAGAGGAGAAGTCTGGATTCATGCATTGTTGCGTGGATAGATGTATATCCGTTTCTATATAATGGTTTGCGTGACGAAGAATCGCATCATACTCTTTCCAAAAATGATTAAACAGTCCATATTGACCAACAAATAGAAGTGATATTTCACAGGCTTGACCATTTTGTTTGTTCAATACTGGTTTCCCAAAGATATCGAGGCAAATTTGTGAACCATAAGTCACTCGCTCTCTAGTATCGAAGAAAGAAAAACAAAATGCAAGGGGCGTTTGATAGTCTAGCTTCTCCGATAATTCAATATCGGAACTGGAAATAGTGGTGTATCGATGTACTTTACCGAAAAGATAGTAAGGAACTCGTATATATTTATATATGTTTCCTTTAAAACGTTCTATTTCAGAAGGTAAAAACTCATCAATAGAGGTAATCTCTTTGTATGCCATATCAGCTCCGCGATCCCAGGGGAAGAAATCTGTTGACACTAATTCTGTACGTCCGGTGATGTTGTCTGTTTTATAATATAATCCGCTCTCTGTGGAATAGGTCAGATAGCCATTTGCTTTAGTCGTGACAATATAATGGTATGGCTTTAAAAATTTATCCAGTGAATCAGCTGCAGGAGCTGCCGTCCATCTTGGATCTTCCCCCCGCACATTTGTTGCGGCTGATAATTTTAATTGCTGGGGAGCTTCAAAGTTGATAACTGGTTTGGACGCTTTCTGTAATGTCCAGTCTGAAGTAGCTTTGGAATTAAGAATGTCACGAATGAATTTAAGTCTGACCTCACGAGTATTTCCATCCACAAAGTAAAGTAATCCAAAGCGGCACCATAAGGCTTGCATGAATTCATTGATTGTACAGTCAGGCATGAGGTCAGCATATTTTAGTTCTCCTTTTACACAGCAGTCTGCTGCATTATTAAGAACAACCAGGCGACCGAGTTGGTGGTGGTTAGTAAATGGGTTTTCGGTGACAGTATATCCGTATGTGGAGAATATGGTTTCTAATATATAACTGATCTTTATAAATGGGACTATTCCATATCCTTCAGGAAGTGAAACTTCTACGGGTTCTCCATTGATGAAAAAAGTTTCTGTCCGTGCTTTCCACCAATACCCATCGCGATAGTTATTTATATATTCTGCATAATTGGTAACTACGTCATTATCTTTCTTGCGATTACAAGTGACCGCCACAGGAAACAGACAGAAGGGAGCATCATCTTTTTGACTATTTTCTATAATATATGGTATTAATTCTGATACCCCTCCTTCAGGGCGAAGAACGGGAAGGGTAATGGACTGTAGAGAAACATCTTCCCATATACTGTATAATTCAGATTCTCCAAAGCCTACATTAAAGGTTATTCCATTATTTTCTGAAGCCTTCGTAGTATTCATCTTACCGGTTCGATGATAAACCCCGTCACTGATGGTCACACGTTCATCGGTAATTGGAGCGTTGTCAATATCAGTTCTGTTAATGTAATTGTTGAGACGCAGATTATTTCTGGCACCTGGTATAGTAGCGGCAATAGATTGAGATCCCCGTTCGTTGTAAATGGGTGAGCTGTCTTCTATTTCTGTACTGAAGTCTTTTGGAAGATCAAAAGTACCGGATGTGTTTGATATTCTTAGTGCCATAATAATTCTTATTTAGTTGAGCGGGTAAATGGTTTTTTTGATTTTTCATCTAGTTCTTCAGCATTTCGTATATCTCTTAGAGAAACGTATGCTTTTAAGTTTTTGAGAGTCTTAACTAGCATCCCGATCTCTTTAATCAACTGTTCGAGTTCCGAAGCTGACATATTATAAGGAGTTTCTTCATTTTGGGGGGATAAACTGTTAATAGCTGAATAATTACCTGAAGCACGTTGGGGCACATGACCACTACGGGCATCCTCAATTGCGTTCAGGACTAAAGGGTAATTTATATGATTTTGTAATCTTGATAAATCGTCTGCATTGATAATCAGTTCTGCTCCATTTTCTGAAATCAGAGAGGTGCGTCGGACAATACCGGTGGGAGCTGCTCCAATATAAGGTATATCCCGATAGTTTTTACCATCTTCTTTCCCGATTACATCGTAGCGACCTGATGCCCATTGAGAAACACTTACAGTTGCTCTTTTGGGAGTATCGGATGAAGCCGTGTCAGAATCTGAAGAACCGGATGAGTGTTTGCCACCGATCATTCCTTTCAAAGCACTTTTTGCTGTTGCAAGTGCTGCCATAATCAGACCTGTGAGAATGGCAGCCCGGGCTGCACCGGAAGCTCCAAATGACGCAACGGAATCTGGCATAGCCATTGCTTCAGCTGTAGATCTGGCTACGGCACCGGTAGCAGTAGCTGTTGCTTTAATGATTTCAGCTTCGATTATTTTTCCTAGTATATCGAATACGATATCGATCATTGTGTCTGCAAAGCCTTGCATTGCATTTTCTTGTCCGGAGATGATGTTGCCTAATGCAGAACCAAGTGCTGAACCATACTGTTTGTATGTTTGCAGACGTTCTTGATATTGTTGTTGTTCCTTCTTGGTTTGTGTTGCCGTCTTTTTTTGTTCAGCATCTTTTGCTTTAGCATGTGCGTCTTGTTCTTCCTTCATGCATTTTACTTTGAAATCAAGAAGTTGTTGCTCGACTTGTTTTCGTTGTTCGGCATTTAAACCGGCAATGGAGAGCATTCGTTCAAGATGCATGATGGTAAGTTGTTCCATAGCATCATTATAAGCTGTTTCAGAGCTTAGATTCTCATCTTTGCCGTAGGCATACAGTTCTTTTAAATCCTGTTGTTGCTTTTCATATTGAGTTGTCTCTTCGTCGAGTAACTGTTGAGTGTGGTCTTTCTGCATTTTTAACTTCAGGTCATTAATCTGATTTTGGATTTCGGCACCTTCCTTGGATTTGGATCCAGCAACTTTAAGGGACCGTTCCAGGTATTCCATCTGCAGACATTCCATTTCTTTCTGGAATTGCTTTTCTGTTTGGAGAGTGTCATCACCCCCTTCCAGATACATTTCTTTCAGGAAGGCTTGTTTTTGGTTATATAGTTTTTTTTCTTCTTCAAGTTGTTTTTTTCGTTTTTTTTCGGACTCAGTTTCATCTCCGGTTGTTTTATTACCTTCAGGCTTGTCTCCGGTAATGACTGTTTCTGGAAGAAGGTTGTTATTGATACGGTCTATGAAAGGCTGGAATTTAGCTTCAGTTTGGGCTATTTTCTTTTCCATGTCATATACACTTTTGATGTAATCTTCCATGTATTCTCCCATTTCATTACTAAGAGATTGCTTCTTAAAATATTTGTAACTGATGGTATGGTATGCTTGTCCCCAAGCTCGTTCCCAACCTTGTCCTGCTTTCTGAAATTCCGAAGTGGTTTGTTTTAAATCATTGATAACCATGTTGACAAGTTGCCCGTTTCCTAATGAACCGACTAATTTGTTGCGAATGTTTTCTAGGGCGGTTGCTTGTTCTTTTATCGAACTTGAGACTATTTTATCTGTCGCTTCATTTTTAACTTTGAGGGCAATCTGCGTCTGTAATGAACCGTTTATTCGTTTATAGGCATCATTGATATCATCAAGAGAACTTTTTTCTGTTAATAGATGAGGAAGATATTGACCATAAGTTTCGTTTATGGCTTTAATCAGCCGGCGGCGATCTTCGGTACCTTCTCCTGCTCTTTTAAGAGCATCAAACAAATTATTGAGCGAACGTTGCTCTTTAAGTAACTCGCTTTGGAATTTCTCTTGTGCCTCTGTTGCTTCTTTGGATCGTTTAGTGAATTGATAGATTGCCATAGCTGCTGTGACCAATAATGAAATAATGATTCCTATCATATTTCCTTTCATTGTGGCATTGAGTCGCTGCATGGCTGCTGTCGCCATTGTAGTGTTACCAGCCAATGTATATTTGGCTGCAGATAAAGCCAAAATAGAGGCTAATCTGATCTTGCTCCAGCTCTCTGCTATTTTGTCGGTTGCAATGCTAAGAAGTTTGGCATTCTTGAGATTGGTCTCATAAAATTCAGTGGCCTTCACAGCTAGATAGTAAGTTGTAATGGCAGTTGTTAGTGTGATGATTATACCCGAATGTTTGACCATGAACCCAATCAAGTCTATAATCTTTCTAGTCCAGTTTACTGTACCATTTACTGTACTAATGATTGAGGGATTGAGTTTTTCCATTAACTCCATTCCCATCTCATTCATTTTGTTTTTCGCTTGTGCGAGCTTGGTGGCTGCCGTATCCGATTTGGTGGCTGCTTGTTCCATGGCGACACTGGTGCCGGTGACTGCCTGGGTGTAGTATTTGACTTTTTCAGTTTCGTTGATTAGAACAGAAGCAACGTTGTATCCCTCTTCACCAAACATTTTTTTGATTTGTGCTGCAGACAACTGTTTTTTCTGTAAATTGTCCAAAGCTGTTTCCAAGCCTACAATTTTAGGATTCGTTTCATCTGCTCCGGTTTGAAGAGTAAGGAAGAATTTTTTTAGTCCGGTACCGGCAATTTCATCCTTGATGCCTTTTTCGGCCAAAGTTTCGATTGTACCAACTAGTTGTTCGATCGAAACATTTGCAGAAGATGCAGCCACACCGGAACTTTTCACAGCTTTAGTTACTGACTCAACGGCTGCAGATCCATATTTTGAGCCGGCTGCCATTACATTAGCATAACGTGAAGCTTCATTTGCTTCTGCACCATATTGGTTCATTGAAAGGGTTACGGCGTCCACCGCATCTTTCAGTGTCATCCCGGAAGCGGATGCCAGGATAAGAGTTTGTTCGGTTACTGCAGCCAGTGCTTCCTTGTTAGATAGTAACTCCGGTTTAGCAGAACCGACCAATTTATAAGCATCAAGAATTTCGGTTGCTGATTGTCGGATCCGGATACCGGAATCACTAATTGTAGTGGAAAGCCGGATTGCTTCTTGTTCCAGCCAATTAATGTCGTCTTTGGAAAGCCCTGTTAATGCTTCGACATCGGCTTTGGCATCTTCACGTTCATTGCGTTTTTCACGAAGTTGGTTCAGCTTTAGTGTTAAGCCTGTCACAGCTGCTATGACGGTGGTGACAACTGCAGCATATTTATTAAACAGTTCCACGGCTTTTCCTATTGGACTAGCTTGACAACCAACTTCTACACGCATATTTTTTTGTGCCCTGGTTACTGCTTCAGTGACGCGCCTACTTTGCTCCAGGGCTGCATTGTATTGTTCAGTACCAGGTATGGCTGCACGGAGTTCTTTACGGACTTTCTGGCTGACAGATAACAGTTCATCATAGGTGGCACCGGAGAGATTCTTCAGGATTCGGTCGGTCTCGGCTACTTTTTGCTTATAAGTATTGAGAGTTTTATATTTATTCTCCAGTTCTTTTTGCAGAGTTTTGGATTTTCTGGCATATCCTGATTCTGATTTATCAAGAGAAGATATTTTATTCTCTAGCTGGGAGATGGCATCTTCTATCTTCTTGACGCCGGCTGATGCTTCAGTTCCATCAATAAATATTTTAATACTTCGGTTTAGGTCGTTCATATGGCTTTACTTTTCAATGTATATTTTGGTTGCGTCGATAAGCATAGTGTCGAAATAGCGCATACATATATCGGCAAGTTCCGGAAGACGGTTTTTGATGACCGGATCGAACCAATGGTAAGCCTGCCGGTTACCTTCATTCTGTTTGCCAAGTGATGCGGGATTAGTATGTCGGATGATACTCGTATTGATTTCCATTCCGTTGATTCTCTTCAGATAGCTCCATTTACTTCCGATAAGACCACCTTGCCCGCGTCCGGCACCTTTGTGGATATAGACACCATGACGAGGAAAAGAGAAACCAAGTCGGTTGATTAATCCGTATTTGTCGGTATAGGCTTTAGGTTGTAGTTCACGAGCAATACGTAAACTACGGGATGAAATGGTGGCTTTGAGTTGTTTACTGACAGCATCCTGCCATTGTTCCACCTCTTTGTTGAATGCGGTGAGTCGGTCGGCATCCTGGGCGATGTTATAGCGTTCTATCTCCGAGATGGTTTCCATTCGGATTAGTCGGGAAGTCGGAGTAGAAGATAACTTATCCGCTTTTCGTCGGGCTGCATTATAGCGTTTGATTTCCGACTGCTTGTCTGACATTCGTTTATAGAATCCCATTACAAAAAGTAGTTTGGATCGACGATGAATTCTTCCGGAACATTAACAAAGAAGGTAAGCACGGTGCCATAGAAGTTATCACCGATCGGGCCGATACCGTTAATTTGAGTATTGCGATCTACATATTTAATGTCTTTCAGCAATTTATTCCGGATCTGTTTACATATACTCTTGCATTGTTTGACTGCCTGATTAATCGTTTCCGGATTTCCGGAAATTGTGTTTCTGGCCACGATGAATGAGTAGACTTGTTTGTCATTGAGTGAATCGGCTTCGTTGTCTTCAGATTCGGATTCGCAACCATCAACGGCGATAAGGATGGTTCCATTGATGGAGGATAAACTGTCATCGAGGCTGATCAGGTCCTCCAGTCCGAATGCTGTGAAGAACCTTTTCTTTTGAGATGTGTGTGAAATGGCTTTGAGTGCCGAAGCTAAGGCTTCACCATAAGCGAAATGGTCATACTCCATAACTGTATAATGTTTAGGTTATGGAGACAAAAATAGCCCGCTGCGGGCGGGCTATAAAGGACAAAACGATAGGTTAGAAGAACAGGAATAGTGCTAGCAAAGTAAGCATGAGCAGAAGCCAAAATACTTTTGCAAGGATTGAGCGCGAGGCTTTAAAGAATGCCAGGCACAGAAGTACTATTCCGGATATGGTTATTATCGTTAAGATCATTTTTGTTCTTCGTCTGATTCTGGAAGCAAGATACGAATTAATTCAGAAAGTTGTGCGGCTGCACGCTGCTTTTCGTCCATCGGTGTTGCCGGATCCAGTAATTTGTTTACTAACCGTAAGGCTTCATGTCTATTCATAATGTTATTTTTTAGGGTGTTGAATACTGCTTATTGATTGAATATGCTTTTTTATTATTCTGATTTCAGAAATAAGTGTTAGTCGATTGACAGAATCTATGTCCGGAGAATCAATGTCAAGAGCTAAGTCAATTGCTTTTTCCAGTGTTGCTTCCATCCAAGAGTGTTCTCCTTCTTGGATAGTTTTGATTGATGAGATACAATCATCGGTGAGGATGATGCCATTGATTTCTGTTGGTATCATGGCTGGTCTCCTTTCTGCTCCAGTAGGTGAGATCCTTCTCCAAAAGAATAATGACCGCGTACTTTACTGTATGAGATATAACATACAGGATTGCTATCATCGTCTCCTAGTTTTATACTCCATTGTCCACCGGAGGAGTCTCCATTATGCCCATTGAATTTGAGCTTTTTTTGATTAGGGTATTTCTCATTCAGTTCCTTGACAACTTCTTCGAATTCGCATTTTAGGGAATCCATAGCACATTCATCTTGTACTAGAATACGGTCGTATGCTTGGGCGAACTCACACATCTCCTGGCCCTTGCGGTTTACATTCTTGTAAGTTTGTACATGGTGGATAAAGAACATCATGATTCACCCCCTTTCTGACACTTCTTTGCTCGATAGACACAGATGACTGCTCCGATCACAGCAGCAGGATAAACAAAAGTTAAGCAAAAACAGGCAATTGCGGATAGGTAGCAAATGTCTTTTGTCTCAAGTTTGTGTAGGCTTTTTAATAAAGGTGCATCTTCATTTGTTTCGCTTGCGCGGAATGAGGGCACGTAGTTCGTGCCCTGGGTTAATTGTTTCATATACTGTGATGTTTTGGCTGTTAAAGGCAAGTTCTCTTGCACCCCAATGGATGCAAGAACGGCTGCCAATTCCCGCGTTCGCCAAAACATCACAGTATAATCCCCGAAGAGCATTATAAAATGTGGGAAAGACAGCCGTATTCGTTTATAAATAAACTTCTACTATTTCGTATATGAATTTGCTGAAGACGTAAATGTCGAGAGCAAACTGATGGACATAAAAGAAGCCCAATTTCGTATTGAGCATCTAACCGGGCTCATTCGGTACAGATATATCTGTAATGTTTTGGCGATACAAATATGAGGATAATATTTGGAATAGCAAAGGGAAGTTCCGGAAAATATTATTTTATTGGAATTTCTATATTACTTTTGTAAAGCATCTCCTTTAATTCATTTATCTGGTTGTTTTGATAAATGGTGTAAGAGGTGAGAAGTATCCCTAAAATTGCCAATATAATATTTATTAATATGGATAGATTTTTGATTCTTAGTTGTTTTATATTGAGTGTAGTCAATTTTGTATTATTGATAGTGTCCATTGTTTGGGCTTCTAAGAAAGATTGATAGTTACCATATCTTTCAATAACTTCATATCCTTTGGGAGTGATTGCGATTAATGAATGGACTTCGTCCGGTTCTTCTTCTGTGATTAGCCCTTCCATTACTAATTGTTTGCGATAGGTTATTAACTGTACATCGGCAAGTTTTACGTTAATCCAGTCCATGATATCATGTTGAATGCGCTTTCTGCGAGGGTCATGATGTAGATTATTTAGTATAATACCTTTAAAATGGGTCTCTAATGATTCCATCATACAAAAAAATCAATTCCTTATGTCGTGTGCCAACTGGAACCACCCAGCCACCCGATTTCACAGGTGCACGACATAAGGAATTGACGAGTTAGTTAATTTTGGCAATAGCTAAAGTACAATTATTTTTCAGAACTAACAAAAAGAAAGCGGAGTTTTTTGCTCCGCTTACTATATCAGAAAGTATATGCTAATCCGCCCCCGGTTCCATTGGAAAATACTCGGAGTGATTTTCCAGCTTTAAGTTTATAGTCAAGAGCTACGATTTCAAAACATAGAGCAACAGCAAAACTAGCCCCTGCTCCAATAAATAACCCCTTTCTTAGTTTTCGGTCAGAATCAGCTTTGTCTTTCATTTCATCATTAGTCAAGCCTTGGTCTTGATAGTCTTTTGTACCAATAATTGCTCCGATAATGGATAGCCCTGCACCAACACCGGCAAAGGTTACAGCGCCACATTGAAATTTAGTGGACTTTTCCATCAATCGATTGATTTCATTCATTTGAGAAGATGATTGGCTAATGCTAGGCTGACTGGTTGTATTTTGTCCTTTACCAGCTTTATTAACCCACTTTTGCAAGTCTGAATTTTGAGCAGAAATGCTGCATACTAGGGTAATCATGCCCATGAATAATAAGATGATTCTTTTCATTTGTGTGATTTTAATTTGTTACAGCAACAAAGATAGTGGTAATATATTTGTAATGCCAATAGAAAAATGTATTTTAGCTCAAAAATAAATGGCTATGGAACAAAAAAGTATTATATCAGAACGGACACGGAATGAACTTGACAAAAGTACGGTTGACTTTTATTTAAGTGAAGCTGAAAAGCAGTTGGATGGTGTGATAGATGTATCTAATAGAATAACTGATAGATCATACATCCTATTGACGGGGATCATTACTGTATTGACAGGGTTCGGTTGGATATTAAATATGCAGGATGGTAATATCAGTCTTGTTTTAATATCTGTCATTGGTATTTTGGCTTCTATTGTTGTCTTGAGTATTTTGATTTTGAAAATTATTTGTATTCATACTGTTTGGCTAGCTGGTAAGAAGCCGTCGGAGTTAGATATTGACATTTTCATTGATTATTATAGCTCTTGCAAAATAAAAGGTGACAAGCGATATGTGAATATTGTGGCTGATCATTTAGAGGCTATTGAAAACAAAATAGCCCTTAACCTGGAAGATATCAGGATAAGGACTATTTGGTATAGCCGCTGTCTGAAGATATGCCTTTTTACGATCTGTATAATAGTAGGTATACTGATCGCAGAGCATTTTACTTCTGTTTGGGCTTTGGTGCACCATTGGTTTGCACTCCACTGCCCGGTCTGATTTGAGGCTTGATTGGCTTAGTCGGTGTTCCTTTGCTCATGGTTAAAATGGCGAATCCCTTATCATTGTGCGCCAAAAGGTTTATATATAGACCTTAATCCGATTTTACGGATTACACAATGAAAAGGGATTCATATTTTATATAATTATTTGGCGAATGCTAAAGTACAATATTTTCTGAATGCGACAAAAAGAAAGCAGAGTTTTTTGCTCCGCTTTTCTGTAATAAGCAATATTGATTAGAAATTAGCTACTTCATAATACTTAAAGAAGTAGTAGAGGGCTACCTTATGCCATTTAGTTAACTCCTTATCGCCGGATAGCAGAGAGGACACAGTGCATTTGTCGATGCCTGTATAGTTGCTTAGGTGTTTACTTTTTAATCCGAGCTTTTCCATGCGCTTCTTAATCCAGTCAACGGTAATGCCATCAATATCTTTACGGTCAAAGTTTACAGCCGATACAGTCAGCTTCCAATCATCCGGGATTTCTCCCTTAAACATTTCTCGTACACGTTCGGTTAGTTCCTTTTTAGTAAGGAACTTGTCATTCACTAAGTCTTTTTGCTCCGCACGGACGATTAGTCGGCCATCGGAGTAAGAGACTACTTCTATGGATATATGTCCATAACGTTGATACTGCTTTGCGAATTCGTCGATTCGCTTTTTACTCTCGGCAGAGAGAGGTAGTAAGTCTAAATTCTTCATAATTCATCAATTTACGATTTGATAATCGGGTATTTAATAATGCAATATACTTTGTAATGGAGGGGCTTTCGCCCCTCCGGATCACAATTTGATGAGTCTCATTTGCCCGATGTCGAAAATAGCAATCTGTTTGTTTTCACGCCCGAATTGCTTGGCTTCTTCAAGGTTGGTGAAAATCCTGATGGAGTCGAAATAAAACTGATTGTTTTCTTCGTTAAGCCATCCACCGACTTTCTTTTCGTGCATCAAAGCATGATTAAGAACTCTTTTCAATCCTTCTTCTCCGAAACTGTCTTGAGTCTCAAGATAGGCGACTGAAATACCTTTTGTGACCTTTTTTAAGGTTGTGAGGTCAACCGTGAATCCATCAGGATTCGCATTTGCTATCTTTAGGATAGCCTCGAACAATTGTTCCATAATATAAAAGAACTTATGCGGACGTCACCCGCGTTTGTTTGACACTGCAAATATATAGAAAAGTTTGCTACTAACAAACTTTTTATTGTTTATTTGTTTGCTACTAACAAACTTTTATCTGTTTCTTAGACTTTCTTCGGTTTCCTCTTTACGTCTGATCGATTCGTCCATCGAATACAGGGCATCAAGTAAAAGACCTTTTCGGATTTCCGGCTTTTTAGTCATGTCGGACTGTGCCAGGGAATCAAGAAGGCGGAGCTGTGCGTCGAATACGCGACCGTAACTACCCTTTCCCTCTCCTGAAAAAATACGCGGATAGGAATTGGCCATACATGACAGACTTCCTAAAATATACCAATACATGAGTATTTTTCTGTCTTCAGGAAGATGGTGAAGAATGGCTGCATCTTTGTCTAATTGATTAATGTCGAATACCTTATTACGATGCCACAAACAGGCTAGTAGGTGGTCGATCTTCGTTGGATCTGAACGCATTGCATCAAGATAGGTCTGTAGATACATGAATTGTTCAAAGGTAATATCAAGCAACTGATCTTCTGGGCCGATGAATTTCCAAAGTCGGCAATGGATGGTTGGATATGGGTTGGTTGTCAGATCCGGTGTCAGGTGATAGTATTTGCGCATGGGCAATGAACTATCTTCTTCCGAACAAATAAGGAAGTCAAACAAGTTGGCAAGCATTGATACTTCTTCCGGATGAAGAAGACAGCTATGGCGACGGACATAGAAGCGGACTGTTGGACTTTCTTGCCAAATTCTGATACGTACATACTCTTTAAATATTTTCTTATGCCGGCATACATGAGCTTTCAGGCAATAAAGCATCATGTATACCTTAACTTGTTCTACCGGTATATCTGACTTTGTGAGTTTGACTAGATAAAGAAGCTGTTTCGGGGTGAGTTCGTCCCAACTTCCTGGAAGTGTGTATGTATCATCATTAATTTGTATAGTATGCATAGTGTTACGATATTGAGGTGAATAGTTTCTTTTCTTTAGAATTGAAGTCAATAGCTTGTGACGTTGTTTCAATTCCCAGTTCTTCCGCATTTTCGGCCAGATAAGTGTATATTTTCCCTGAATAATAAGTTGCCTGGTCTGCAAAAAAATTGCCGTTTGCGTCCGGATCCTGATAGATTGGTCGAATAGTGGGAGTATATTCGATCGTTCTGCCGGCTACATGTTGTTCGGTTGTTTTCTGTGAGGTATATAATTCGGCAGTTTTATTGGCTAAGTAGCGGATGATATAGTCAATAAGTACTTGTTGTTTGGGCGTTTCGGTATTTTCTGAAAGAGCTTCTTTGAGTATGTCATAGACTTTATCCGTTATCATTTCTCGAATGTTGTGTTCTTGAAGTTGACGAATGGTAGGGAACATGATACGATAAGATAGGATAGAATAGTCAATGTCTACCATACCGAGATCCTGGAACTCTGCTGCATTACGAATGAAGCAAAAACGGGGTATATTATCGATAACATAATCAGGATAATCCTTTTTGTTTTCCTCCAGGTATGATATTAGCCGGTCAAGTGCTTGCATTCCGCGAAAACAGAGATTCTTTTTTGCTGCTGCGATCTTAGTGTCACTGGCAGGAGAACGCTGTCCCTGCACGTTACTTACTGTGATACCGGCATCACCGAACATAACACCCAGTTCATCAGATGCGAGCATCAGGGTTAATGGGCCGAGGGCACGCAGTAGTTTGTTGTATAAGTCAGATCCTTTGTCTTCATGAGCTTTACTGATCGTTGCTTTACCGATATACGGTTTGATGTATATATCCAGTGCATCTTCGATGTATGGTTCGATTGATTCGTAAGGCAGTGAGGAGTTGATCTTTACTACCTTTTTGAGGGTGTCGATGTCGGGGATTAGTGCGTTCATTTTATTCTGTTTCTGGGGTTAAACCTGTATTCTTTGTCGCTCCGGTACCTTGGTCCAGCGTGGTAAGTTGACAATTAGTCACCGAGAAATAAATATCTTTAGGCCAGTTATTCATGGCTTTTGCAAAGTAGAGAGGTTCCAATGTTGTATCCTGATACATCTTCATGAGTGCCTGTTCTATGATAAATAACTCCCGTGCTTCGGTACCATTGATACTTTTTCCCTTACCAGGTGCGGATCCGATTATCGAAGGATGTACGCCCATACCGTAACACATCATATTGCTGACCTCTTCGCTGTCTTCAATATACTCACCACCTTTGAAGAAAGATTCGAGTGGAGTAATAATGATGTCTTTTTCTTCAAAGCCTTTTACACGATCGTAGCGAAAGTGAGAGACAAAGCCTTTGCCGGCATTTTCTTCACCGGCAAGAAAATCATTCATATCCTTCAGGAACTTTTCTTTGCGTGCTTTCTTCTCGTCATCTTTGACTATGCCTTCAGATGCAAATAACTTTTCCCAAAAAGGCTCTTGAATATACACAATGTACCGCAGTGCCATTTGATTTTTAATCAATGATTTTTTGAAAACAGGGATTGCACTGGAGAAGTCATACCAGCCGGATGCAAAAACACTCCACCAATATGGATGACTATAATAAAACCGTCCGGGTGTAGAGATGCGGAGGTTATGGATAAATCTCCGTTCTTTTCCTACAATTTTCTCTCCTTTGTCATTGGGAGCAAGTCCCATTCTCATTTTGAGGTCGAGTAGTGGAGTCTGCCGATCGAGCAGGGGAGTGGCAATCAAATCTGTTGGTGTACCGGTATGCCATTCTGCAGAATAACCGTGCCATTCGCTTTTACCAGTCTTTTCGTCAATTTCACTGATCCTGGAACAAGTGGACTCCTTAGCTTTGATTTGTACGAGTTTGGGGGATTTATTGTCATTGTTGAATATATACTCCAGGTAGCCGTCATAGAATATAACCAGATCGTTTGCCAGCTCCATACGGACAAAATTGAAGTTGTTGTTTTCAAGGAATTCAAAAATTTCCGGCTGCTCGTACGGAAGAACTTCCTCTTTGACTATTTTCCTCGTTTTAGGGTCACGATATTTCCGATAGACGAGTATGCTGTCACCGAATACAACTTTATTCTTGAATTCGATATTGCTGCCTATGGTGACGTTGGTACCGATTTTTTTCATGATGTCATAAGGCATATGATTATTTCGTCCGCGTGGTATCCATTTGATTGGATTCTTTTCTCCTTTGGGAGCTACTTCGATAGGTGTAGGATTCTTATCAGTGGCGATATCACTGTTATCACTGAATTTGATAACATTCTTTCCACCTTTTAAGACGGCATAAGTATCATAGCCTTTCATTATAAGATTGATTGAGGGTTGTTGTTGCTTCATTAGAAATATACTTTGAGATTGTTGAATTTGGTGATAAGGCATCGGTGGATTTTTCTCGGAGTAGCTTCTCCGGCAGGTAATACGTTAATAGTGCTTCCACTACTATGGAATGAGGTCAATACTGCACGATCGTAGGTGACAAGTTCGCCTGTGCTCTTTTTACAGAATTCAATGGAGAATTCGATAGGCTTACCGTCTTGTCTACGCTCCATGAGTTTCCATATCTTACTTTGATGGATTCTTTTGTCTATACTTTGCATAAAAAGGTAGTATGAGAATGATTAGTAATATTGGGATACCAATGATTAAGCCATACTTGAATCCATCATCAATTCCGTCCGCGATAGAACCGCTGGCATTCTTTTGGGATTCGGATTGTTTGTTTTGCTGAAACGTGACGTCAGTCGTTGTTTCCTGTTTATCAGATATACGTGTAGTGTCATCTTTCTGAAGCAAAGTTTTGATCGTTGTCTTGCTCCCTTCAATCTCGATATTCGATATTGGGGGTAGTCCGGTAGATGGGTCTGCTGATTTCGTTGTGTCGAAGTTAACTTTAACTTTCCAGTCTTTACCCGTTTGTTCCTGGTTGAGGTTGAATCGGGAATAGGTGTCTTCGGTTCTAATTCGCAGTGCGGAATCTGTGATAGAAAGATCGCTTTGTTCTTGAGTACTACGATTGTTTTGAAGAGTACTACGGCAACTACACAGTAGCCAGGCAATAGCAAGGCAAGCAAGATAGATGAGAGTGTGTGCATGATGTTTCATTGTTTACGGTTGTTACACGTTAGGTTTACACATTTGAATCGTTTAAGATCAGCTATTTCTTTTTCGTTTTCTGCTATCTTTTTATCTTGGGATAGCTGGTTGCTTTCCAGCTTTTCTATACGGTAAGTCCATTTTGTTTCGCTTTCTATTTTCTCTTTTTTCATAGCCTCCTTGTCAGCTCGCAGGTCAGCGATTAGTTCCTGATATACATCTTGTACGGAACTAAGAGCTTTGGCTTCTGCTTGCTTCTTGGTGTATTTGAGCGTAATAACTCCAGTGATGGATGACAAGAGACCACCACCAAGCAAGAATGTGAGTAGGTTTTGTGTAATGACATCGTTCATGACCTTCTTTTTAAGCAAAGGTATCAGGTGTATGGCAGGCGATAAAGGACAGGGAGGAGAGCCGATTTTGGTAAAATGAATTTTATTTACATTTTTAAAAGTGCAGCATATAAGGGAAATTGAAAAACTTTAGGTCGAAACTTTTTTTCAGGGCGGTGCGTGGTCTTGCGACAGATAAAGGGGAAATTTTTCCCCTTTAAAACCCTTTTTTTGCTGGATGACAGTTTTTTAGACTTTTATTCATGGGAATTGAATGAGATAAAAAAAATGCCGGAAAACGGTTCGGAATGATTAAGTAGTTTTTTTGCCACAAGCTGAAACTGCTTAATCATTCCGAACCGTTTTCCGGGAATACGCCCCTTTCTCATATTTTGGGGTGGGGCAGAGTAGTATTTCTATTCTATTGTCTCTTTTTCCTTTTTCTGCCTGTCGCCATATATAGATGCATCTCTTTCGAGGAATGTTTTCCGACTTTATTCCGCGAAGGTAAATGTTTCTTTTCCTGTGCAAAGCTCAAGTCGTTCCGGTTTATCTTAAAATCTCCACACCTACGGGTAGTATTTGAAGCTAAAAGCTTGGCGTCGTTGCAATAAACACCTTCTGGTGCGGCATAAAGGCGAAACATACCCCGAGCGAAAGCGACGGAATAAAAAAAAGCTCCAGGCAGGGAGAAAGAGGTTAAAGGCTCACACCCTCCGGGCTTCAAGTTCAAGAATAAATTAACAATTAACACAGAGAATTATGAAAACAAAAAACATGCCGGAGAGCTGGAAAAGACAATGGTCGAAGTTTATGTATTGCTTCTTTGATTATTTGCCCGTCAAGTATGAAGCAAACGAAAGGGAATGGAAAGTTCGGAAAATGATTTGGGACTTTAAAGACGGGAAAAGAAGTATGGCGGTTGCAGAACTGGTGGCAAAGAAGATACGGGAACAATTCGGAACGGAATGTGAAAATATAACATTGACTTGTATTCCTGCAAGTTCTTCAGATAAAAATGAGTTGAGATATAAAAACTTTTCAGAAGAAGTGGCAAGACTAACAGGATGCAAGAATGCCTATCAGTCGGTAACGATAGAGGGAGAACGCCTGGCTATTCATGAGGCGAAAGGAGTTAAGGCGGTACAGGATGTGGAAATTATCCGATTTGATAATTCCTTTTTTAAGGGAAAAAAAGTGCTTGTTTTCGATGATATACTAACACAGGGAGCGAGTTATGCACGTTTTTCCTGTGCACTTGAAAGCGTAGGTGCAGAAGTTTTGGGAGGATATTTTTTAGGTCGTACTTTAATGAAATGAGAATATGAATAATTTATTTGATATGGCAGGGGAATGTAGACATTTAAGTGATAATGAACTAGTGTATAATATAACGAATAGCGAACGGGCTGTTTCCCAATTTAAGCAAGCGTTAAGTCACAATGAAGATTTATCCGTGGAAATGTTGTTCGAGGAATTAACGCCAGGGAGAAAAAGGGTCGCACTGGCAGCGGTGGAACTGTATAAGCGGATACAGGAACGTAAATTTGAAAAGCAGGTTATTCACTCCAGTGAGGACGTTTATAAGGTCATGTGTCCTTTGATTGGTGAACTGGCGGTAGAAGAATTTTGGTTGCTATTGATGAATCAAGGTTCTAAAATAGTCAAGAAGATAAGGTTGTCAAGTGGTGGAATTGATGGGACGTATATAGATGTTAGGGTGTTGTTGAAACAGGCTGTTATGAATAATGCGACACAAATAATCATTGCGCATAATCACCCAAGCGGGAATAATCGTCCGAGTAATCAAGATGACAGGTTAACGGAAAAAATCAAGAAAACGGCTGAAATAATGGATATACATTTGGCAGACCATTTAGTTATCTGTAATCATAGCTTTTATAGTTATTCGGATGAAGGGCGTTTATAAAAGGAAGGGTGCAGGGGCACCCATTCCGTTTTGCTCGCACGCTCGCAAAACGGAATGGGACCCGGAAATAGGTATTATTTATTTGATTTTCGTTCCTTTAATCACGAAGAGGAGGGAGTGCTGATGGTATATTATTTATTGTTTAGGAAGAATATCCCCCCTGCACTTGTTCCCGGTAGAGTGAAATAGAAGTTCATACCTAGCCATAACGTATCAAAGGCATCTGTAATGTGTGTTTTGTATTCGTCTGGATTGTCGGGAGTATCGGGTGTTCCTTCAGGCGTTTTATCTTTTTCAAATCCGTTCTTTCCTTGTTTAATTCCAGTCTGTTCCATTGCGATCTTCAAAAACTCATTTTGATACAAGTTTATTTGGATCCAAAGGAATTGCGGATCTCCTTTCAAGGTTAGGTCGATATTCAGATGTTTCCATTCATGTTTAGGAGCTTGGCCGACATATACCATTGTAACTTTATATCCGTTTTCTTTGAATACACGTTCGATGATATCTGCGTAAGTTTCGGTTGATGATCCGGATTCCCAAGTAAAAGTGTGGTCATAATAGACCACTACATCACGGTTTAGTTTTGGTCGGTAGTAATCGGCTATCATTTTGACTAGATCCTGTAGTTTGCTTGGTGTTTTGACATAAAAAGATTTGAGTACACGCATAGTATGATTATCCAACTGGCCGATAATAGCTGTCGATATGGAGGCATTGGAGTCGAATGCCAGATGCAGTTCTTTAGAGAAGTCAAGATCACCGTCGCCTAGACAGCCGCAAGCTGTTAATTTACTCCAGTTACTGCCAAGATCCCGGAGCCGTCCATTATCACCGGGTGTGTAGAAATGAATATTATCATCTAAAGCTGAATAGAACCCGTTTTGCACCCGGAATAAACGTTCATTCATAAATGCTGTACGCCAAATAAGAGGTGGAGAGTTGCGATACATTTGCCAGATGAAATCTTCTCCGAGTACTTCCAGGTTATCAAACACGTCATATTCACCATAGAAAACTGTATATTCTTTAGTCTTCCCCTGTTGTGGCTTAATAGGTGGTTGATATTTTCGTGCCAAGTCTAAATCATGCTGGTATTCTTTAATCATGCGCACCACATGGTCTGTCAGTGGCTTACGTTTATATTCCTGCACTTTTTTATATAGGTTTCGGATCAGGTTGATATGTGTCAGCGACATTTCATCTATCTTATCCAAGATCCATTTCCCCATTGAAGCGGTAGGCATATCTGTAGAGTAGCTGACGCTGTGATGGTGAGGACAGTCTCCAAAATATTGCCGGTTACCACGATTGGCGGGATCTACTTCGCTCTTTATTTTTTCGTAATTGAGGAACTTTGCTTCAGGGCCTATCACCCAATCAAGTGACATAGAGTTTGCAGACATTCCCTGGTTAAAGGAAAGAATCACCATGACGGTACCATTCCAAAAATGGAAAGCATTATTCCAACCATCAGCTAATACTGGACGTACTGGTTTGCCGAATCCCATGCTTTCCGGAGCTTTGTGACCAACAACATAATGAATGCCTTGTATGTATCCCCATTCGGCAAGTGCTTTGCAAATGGCCGGCAGTGTATTTCCCCAAGCTTTTGCATAGCTGGGAGAGATAAGTCCACCCAAAGAACCTGGCATTTCCCACACATTCCGTAGGATGATGCGTGCATCAATTCCTTCCGATTTACCGGTACCACGTGATGCGACTATATATTCGTCATGTGCGTTGATGGCCATTGCCTGTCGTTGCATTCTATTAAAGAATTTGTCTACGACTTCATTCTGCTTTCTTCTTAGTTCATAGGCGGATAGAACAGGAGAGATTTGCGTGTTCATTCTTCTTCCTCCTCTTCAATGGGATGAGTGTCCACTGCTTTCTTGTTTAACATTCCTTTAAACATACTGCGCATTCTTATTCGTTCTTCTTCAAGATTCTCTATCGGTTCGAGCCCCTCCAGTAATGTGACATCATCTGAAGGTTCAAAGGATGGAGGTACCAGTTGCGAGTAATCGAATTTTTCATCTTCCTTGTCAGAACGTGTATATTTGCCTATTTTATCCAATGCAGCAGCAGCTCCCTTTGCATCTTCTTTATCCATTGCCATATTAAAAGCCTTTTTTCCACCTTCGACAATCATATACCGGTACCAGGCTTTGGCTGCAAGTTGTATGTTTCCTACTAGGCGGTTAATCATGCCTATGTCACGGTAGGCTTGCGATTGGGAGACCGGTTCCGTATTTCCTCCACAGCCGTGTAGTAGAAAGTTAACCAGTTCTGTATCTGGAATTAGTGGCTCTTCCATTTTTTTGCTTACGCACAACATCATACGTTTCTTAATCTCCATTTCTCTGGGTGAAAGGAGAGTTGTTGCTTCATCTTTGTCTTTGAATAAAGCACGTTCAATTCGTTCGTATGTGGGATCTTTCTTTGGCATTATTCATTAATACTTTGTTCTTTCATGTATTTATCGGCCAGTGGTTCAGCTGCAGGACTGCCGGCGATAGCTAGTTTGATGACTGTTTTCCGGAGGTTGAGCTTGGTCTGAAGTCTTCCCTGGTGATAAGCAGTATAGATAGGCGAACTATGATGATTTTTGCAAATATCACAGAAGAAGTCCCGTTGGTCAACTGGGATATTCAATAAAATGGCAATTTCCCCCGGTGGTAAGAGGGCGGAAGACATTTCTTTTATCTGTTGCAGAACTTCTTCGGATAAGGTCATCATTCTAATATATCATAGCGAATGGCATTTTCATACGCTTGGTTAAACATTTGTGAGAAGTATTCGTAATGTTTTCCGGAGGTAAAATAGAAACCATTTTCCCATCGGTGGTTTTGATTAAGGTTTGCAGATCCGGCAATCCCGAATTTATGTTGCCTATTCTCGACTAATAATAGTTTGGCATGACATGAATCAATTCGGATGGACGGACTAATATTTGAGGCAAACAGTAATAGATCGAGTTTATGACGTTTTACTGTCATATCCAGTAGAAGTGTCAGGCTTTCTATTTTTCTTTCGTCAGCGAGAAAAAAAAGAGGGCGTAGGCTATCTTCAGAGATACTGAATGTCATGATCTTCACTTTTGCTGGGCCGATCGCAGATAAAAGAGAGGGCAATACTTCATGTATTGCCCAGTCTCCCTTGTGCATAAACGGTTCAATAGAATCTGGACACAATGCAAGTGGAAAGTTATCCTGAAATCTTTTCACCTTGTGTTAGTGCTATTTCAGCCTCCAATGTGGCAAGTTCTGTCTGATACTTCTCAATACGGTCTAAAGCATTTTGCATAACGGTTTGTTTTCCATCTTTTTCGGCACGGTCTGCAGCTGCTCTACTATTTGTTATGTTGTTCTTTAAACGTTTGATTTGACGGGCTATTTCAATACCACGTACAATATTGTTTTCGCTGAATTCCGGTCGCTTTTCTTCTAGTTGCAAACTGCCTTTTCCTTCTGCCCAGCTATCAATCAGTTTCCAGAGTTTCCGTCGTTCGTCATCGAGCTTACATAATTCTTCTGCAATTGGTTGGCGTTCTTCTGCCGGAAGTTCCGGATTTGCTACATCATTGTGTAGGCTTGCATATAATGGGGCGATTTCCTTGATACGGTTGTAGGCCTTGCGGATGGATGGATTGAGTGATTCTTCAGTGATGATCTTCACACCTGGTGTGTTCAATGCGTTGATCTCATCACGCAGTTCTGTGAGTTCAGACATTTTTTCTTCGAATTGTTCCTGCAGGGAAACTAATTCGTCTGTATGATTCTCACTGTCACTCTCTAATTCGCTAACGCGAGATTGGATATCACTGATCATTGTCTCCAGATCGACCATTTCCTGTTTCTTGTTTTCGATCGCTTCTTTCCGTTCGTCATCACTCATCGTTCTTACTACAATAATTTCCTCCATTGCTGCCGGATAGATAGCAGGAGAAAACTTTATTTCCTTGTCAATCTTCGTGAGACTATTGACGAGTTGTGTAAAATGTGGATCGAAGATATGTGGAGCTTCCGGAGCGCTTGCAAAATAAGTAGAAAATCTTTTTTTGGCTGGTTCCTTAGCGAGTGCTTCGAAAAGAACTATACCGTCAGCGTATTTGCGCTGACGGTCGCCTAACCATTGTGTAAGTTGTTCTTGTCTGGTCATAATTATTCACTTGGGGTTGGTGCGGGTTTTAATCCTGCTATGACTTCCATATCAATCGGAGTTTGTAGGAAGATAGCTGAATAATTGGAATCTGCTGTAGCTGTGTAAGTGGTACCACGACGGTCGGCTCTTGCTTTACCTCCACTGAAAGACGGCGCAGTTGATGCATACAAGCCGGGTTGTCCAAGGATCATTTGTTTGCCATCTGCATCTTCAAAGATATAGTATCCCGGAGTATTTTTGATTAACGCATTGAAGGCGTGCATTCCAGGAGTATTACCAGGGAAAAAGAAGCCGAGTGTACATTTATAGCTGATCCCGTCGGCTTCTCCTTGCTGTTCTGCTTTGTATTCAACGGTTGCTTCGGTACTGTATAGGTAAATAGGTTGTTTGTAAGTTCCTTCTGCTGGGAATGTAAATGATCCGGCTGCCGTTATTAATTCTTCGTTACTGGTTGCCTTTGATGGATCCGGTACGGTTGGTACTGTATTGGGAGCGTTGAAAGGAACAAAAAGCAACATCCCCTTGTAACCGCCCATATTGTTTTGACCAACTTCCCATTTTAATGGGGCAAATGCCGGACCGGCAGCCATCATGATTAAAGTATCTCCATCAAGATTGCATGTCTGCGAATGCAGTTCGGGGATAGTAATAACCAGAGCTACAAACAAAACACAGAGAATCAAATAAATATATTTTTTCATTAGTGTAAAAGTTTAGAATAAATGAATGGGAGTGGTCATGTTTGACCACTCTTTGTTTATTTGGGATTAAGAGTAAGTTCCGGTTGTGGTCACTACTTCTCCTGCTACTACTGTAACTTGTTTGTTGGCCGGTTTGTTTTTACCGTCTATAGCATTGAATTCAATAGTATAGTTACCGGGAGCCAATCCCAAAATGCATTGTCCATTAGTGCGGCTGGCTGCTTTTCCTTGAATACTCCAGGTAGCGTTGTCAGCTCCGGTGATATCTACTTGGACAGCTCCGGTTTTACAATAATCACCTGCCAGATCTAGTGACTCATTTTTTTGCTCGTTACTGCGGAATACTTTTTCATGCCAGTCACGAATACGAGTGTCATATCCAGTTTGTAACCAGAATTGCCATTCGTTCGGATCTTCGTAGATATCGCGGATTTGACAGAATTTGGTTGCTGCCTGTGTGTTGAATGCGACGTCCATATTTCCTTTTTTTTGTAATATCAGACGTGAGCCTTGTCCAAGTGCTTCATGAGATACGATTTCCAATGCTGGACACATTGCATCTTCACGGAGCAATTCAATCATGCGTTGCATGGATGGATATTCCTGCATACGTAGTTTGTTGCGCAAAGCTGCACGTGCTGCTTTCAATACTGTTTCCGCACATTGTAATTGAGGAATACCTGACTTGGATGAACGCAGGTATGTATTTGCTCCTCCAATCCATTCAACTAGATTTTCGTATGCTGCATAGTCTGTGTCAGATGTCGGGGTAACAAAAAGACCTGATTGGGCGAAGTTGCCGCGAGCTGCGTTAACATCACCACCGGTAATCAGCATATCGATCTTAGTGAAGAGACCGTCAAATGCTCCAGACGGTGAGGAAGAGTCTTCATCACGTTCGGCATGATAGAGCACATATACAACATCTTCAATGTGTGATCTTACTAATGTAAAAGCGACACGTGTTTCCAATGGATGTTTTTTATTGATATTGCTAACTGGTTCACCACCTACAATTAGTAGTTCACCGTCATCATACTTTTGAGAGTTTTCTTTGGTGATGCAGACTACATTTTTAGGCTCGATAACAGAAGGTTCATAACCAAGCAATTTATCAGTGAGGCGGAAATCCTTACCAATTTTGTAAGACTGGGTACCACCAGCACGACGACGCTCATTGATCAAGGCATGTTTGCCTTGTAGATCCATGACATTCAGTCCCAGTATAGCTGCTACTTCCTGTAGGGTTGCGAAAGGGAGTGTACGAAGGGCCTTGTCATAGGTAACAAGGGCTTGGTTTAATTTTGATACGTCTATTAATTTGGGAGTAGACATGATTTTTAATAGTTAAGGGTGTGGTTACTAAAATTAAAGGAGACCGTCTTGCTTCAGACGTTCGGTGATGGCCTGATAATCTCCGGAGTTTTTTTCGCAGAAGGTAGATAAATCATCCTTACTCTCATTTGCTTCTGGTTCTGATTGCGGAGAAAGTCCTTTATAACCCGGTGCAGGAACTTGCTTCAGGTTGTTTACCTGTTCTTTAAGTTGAGTGATTTCATTATCCTTTTGGGTACCTTCGTCTTTTAGTTGCAAAATCTCATGATCTTTGCTTTCTATGCTTGATTTCAGGGTTGTGATTTCTGTGACAGAAGACGCAAGTCTTTCATCTACATCTTTCTTTGCCTCTACCAGTGAAGTGTGTTCACTCTTCAAACGATTGAATTCACCATGTAATGAGTCCAATCTTTCTGCTGATAACTCGGTATTTTCTGCATCTTCCTTAGTGACCTTGAGGAAAGAGAGAAAAGCCGGCCATGTTGCTTTGAGATTCATTTTGTTTTTAGATATATGATTGGATAATTCTGGCACGATATGCGTGTCCATACCCGCTGCCAGGAGAACGGATGTGGAACGGTCATAAAGACGAACGGCATTGGAGTTGGCTGGGATATCTACAATCGATGCTTCTCTCAACTCACATTCAGTGACAGTTTCTCTGGTTTGACCAGGTAACAAAACATCTTTGTTTGCTGATGTAGCTATAATCTTGATACCCACACTTGCGGCATTGAAAGTCCCTGCTTCGTATTTTGCGGCAATTTCTTTTGATAAGTCATCAACTTTGTCGAAAATAGGAATGGCAGAAAGTTCGTCACCATTAAGCTGTATATCCTCCCAATGGCCGATAGCTTTGTAGTCCCCCCAATAGGGTGACCCTTCATCGCGGAAATGCATATATAGCATGATCGGATTCTTTTTGAATGCTTCAATTGACATTCCAGAAGTAAGAACTCGATAGCCGTAGCAGTTGAGTGATGAATCAGAAAGAATGATACGTTTTTGGCTCATTGCACTTATTTTGATGCAATGATACGTTTATTGAAAAACCTATAGAAGGACGGATTATATACTGTAATACTGAAGAAGAGGATATTGTGAAGTCCCGGATAATTTGAGTTCATACCCTGTGAAATCAGTGACTTTTTTGCCGACAACCTTGGTTAGTTCCCCGAATAGTAAATATGTACCAGTTCCATATATATATTTATTATTGGCAGGATCTTGGCAGCGCAAAATACATCCTTCTATTATTCTATTGCGTAAATCGTTCACAGTTTCACGAGTGAACACTGTTTGGCAAAGTTTTATTGTTGCTGAATGTTTGTATGTAATTCCTGCAGCTGATTCATTGGAGGTAACAGTAGGAGATTCGATAATTCCTATTGTAGGGAGACGATGCCAGTCATGTCCCTCTCTAATTTGGATACATGCTGTATTCTGATGAACAGCAAATAGGGATATTTCATTTTTGTATAGGATATCAGCGAATAATATGCCTCCCATATTGTTGATTTCTCTCATAATTTATTGATTTTCAATTAGTACGCATTTTTGGAACACTTTTCGAACAAAAAAGGGACATTTAACTACACTTGCTCAGTTATTTTTTTAAGCGATTATAGCTCCTTTTTTTCTCTTTTCGACGAATATCAGCTCTCCATCGGTAGTAGTTTTTCTTGAATGCATCTTCCGTGATGGAGTCAATACCATACATAGTCATGAAATTATGTATTCCATTAATATATGTAATTCCGTAACTATGTTTTTGCTCGTCCAGGAAATCGTGTACTTCTGCCCACAGCATCCGGTCAATTTTTCTAACGAGAATAATTTGTGATCGTTTTCCTAAATAGTTATAAGTCTTAGGATTTTTGCCTGTACTGCGTTCTGGAAGATAAATTTCAAGATTACCCTGATCAATAGGTGGTATATTGATTGGGCGGCGTTCAAGCAGGTCATAAATAGTATGATAGATATCAGTCTTGTCTGGGAAATGAATCGGAGAGTCCTGCATGTCACAGAACTTTCCGATCAGATACTCCTTAAGATGTGGGGGAACTTCAATCTTAGTAGTAATCATATAAATCATAGTGGTTTAGGTGTGGAGCTAATATACAAAAAAGAACTGAATAATGCTTCTTTGGTAATAAAAAATGTGTTTAATTCCAATCCCCCCTTTGCAAATGCGTACTATTTTTTTGTGCAACTGTGCATTTTTCTATTGAATGATTGGGTTATCTGTTGAATATTAGAATGTTATCCTCGTACGAAAATCCGTACTTTTCAGTACGATATTATCGTGTTCCGTACAAAATACGATTTTGTACACTTTTGTGCAGATTGTGCGATTTTGTGCAAAAATCGTACAATGTATAAATGTTTGATTATTAATGTAATAAATGTTGAAAATATAGGTTTTGCACGAAAGCACAAAATTTTCTACTATTTTTAGATAGGGTATTTTTAAGAAAGAAATAAAAAATAAAAATAATATATATATGTCCCTTCCTGCATCTCTCTCTATTCCATGCACATTTGTTCAAAACGTTTTTGATAAAATGAAGGGGAGGCGAGGGGAGCGGAAAAGAAAACCCGGTACGCTGAAGCGCACCGGGCAATAATACTATCGTGTATATAACAGAAATGATTCGACTTATGTTAGCGCAAATCATCAGGATAAAACACTTGAGAAATTAGTTCATATTCACGAGGTAAAGATTTAACGCCAACGACTATGCAAATCCCTTTTGCTGCAAGCTCATACAGCTTTTGTGTCGTGATGATAGAACCACGAAAGTTATAATTGCTGCATAGCACAAAATAGGCTGTTGGTAGGTCTGTTGAATAGATATCTTTGCGTATGATCTTCTTTGCATCTGAAGGTACTTTAGCAAATCCTAAACGAACGGCCAAACGCGATATGAGTTGCTCTCGATCGTCTGTTGTCGGTGCAATAATAACCATTATTTTATTCTCTTTTTTTATCGTCATAATGTTGCATATTAAAGTGGAAAATTGTATCTTTACAGAGTAATAAATTGGGATACTATAATCATCTGCGATTCGAGTAGAAATGGGGTTTGGATGTAGCTGGAACCATTTTCGGTACATGTCGAATGGAATTATAATCATCAGAGAATTCCAGGTAACCGTCTAAACAATTCTTTCGCATCATTTCTTCCATTATGTACATAGTGGCTATCTTTATGAATAGATCACGTGCTGCCGGCTTGCAATGTTCATCAATACGGATACTTTCACCTTCAGGAATAGCAGCCAAAATATTGTTGACTGCATGGTAAAATCGCATGAATCGATCAGGATCCTGATGGTATATAGGCATAACTTCTCCTAATACTTCTTTGTAACTCTGCATTTTCATATCTGCTTAATTTAGAGGTATTTCTTTAATTCTTCTCGATCTATAAAAAAGGCACATGCAATATACTTACCTGGTAAACCCATTGTTTGGGCGAATGCATCATCTCCGCAAACTTTTTCAACCCCAAAACCAACGATTGAGCCGCGCGGATCATCTTTAACATCGACTATCGTAGTGGTCATTCTCAAACCTTTATTGTCATCTGCTGCCATTCTCTTAATAGCATCTAGAATTTTATTACCATCACTATTCATTTCTAATTGGTTATTAGTTAATTGGTAGTTTCATGAAACACATCCATATCGTCTTACTTTGTCTCCCTGTGGTATGCCCAAATAATGGCTTATAAGGAATAAGAGATAATATTTCAATAGCTTTTATCTCGCTTTCATTCCACTTAAATACCAATGTGCCATTTGGCTTTAAGACACGCATACATTCATCAAAGCCTGTCTTTATTACTTCCTGCCAATTAACAGGAAGTTTACCGTACTTCTTTGCCATCCATGAAGTTTCGCCAAGTGTTTTAAGGTGCGGTGGATCAAATACTACCATATAGAAAGAATCATCCGCGAATGGCAAATTAGTAAAATCTGCTACAATATCGGGTTTAACTTCTATGGTTCTGATTTTATCTCTATCCTTGGCCGTGATGGTTTCGCTTCGTTTGTCTACAAATAAAGTGTTTGGATTGTGTTTGTCAAACCAAAACATCCGACTTCCACAACAGGCATCCAGTATTATCTTTTTGCTCATATCTTTATTGATTTGAATGATTCCTTTACTCGTTTCAATGCTTCTATCAAATTATCGACCTGTTCTTCTGTAAAGAAGTCCACATACGCTTCTGAACAATCCTCAAATGGTTCATCCTCGGTATCGTATATTTGCATTTGAGCACTGGACGGAAACATCATACTCTCTGATTTCGTATAACCTAACAGGGCTATGTGTTTGCCGGAGCCAACACGTACTATTTCATTCTCCATACTTATTCCTTTCTATTCTTGTTTAAAAGCCTCATGATGGGTGAACATCTATTTAATTGCCGGATTCCTACCGGTCCATCCGTTATTGGCTCGTTTCTTTATTGTTTTACTCTAATTGTTATCAAAATATTCACTACAGACAAATCCCTTTCGCGGGATGAAGTCTTTAAACTCACAACTTCTAAAAATCCACTTCTTATCAGCCCATCCAGCTAAATCCTTTTGCCATTGAGGAATAATTTGACGAGGATTATTTAAGTCCCGGTAAGGCTGACAATGCGGTAAGAACCGACCACCTTTGTTCTTCCAATGATTGACACGCTCAAACGATTCTTTAAAGTCACTAAGCAGGATACAATAAAAGAAGTATTCGCCTTTGTAACCATGCTTATCAATCAAATCCGTAGCCCGTTCACATTCTGCAATTTGTCCCGGTGTGTCACAACCGAACCGAATACGTTTTATCCACTTCACTTTAGCGAGTAGCCGGGCTATATCATCTGTCACTAAGCGGGCATCTAATCCTTGATTAAAGTCTACACGTACTCCCATGGAGACAATCTTTTCAATCTGTTGTAAACCGTAGTCAGATGCAAGTACATTGTTATCCATAAGGATTATGTTTTTGCGACCATTGACGGCTATCTCTTCAATATCCATGTATGGGGTAATCTTGCCTTCTTTGGCAGGAACTACACACCATTTGCATTTGTTAGGGCAGCCTCTTGTCAAAAAGCCATAAGCCAAATTCTTATCAACATTATACAGATCGTAATCAGGAATCATTCTATCAATTTCCGGCAGAAGAACCTTTTTTATGTCATAACCTGTGCCGCCTTTCTCTATCTGATCAGCATTAGTTATCCATTGCCGGTAATCCTCTGTAAAGCTGAATACTTTAGCCATATAAACTTTATCATAATGATCGAAAGGATTATACCAATCAACCTTATCACCTCTTGCCTTATGATAGCTGCTTATCTTCATTAAGGCAAGATTAGGATAATTGCTATCTACAGCCAATAATCCGATGTTCATTTCTATTCTGTTTAGAATTATTCTTCGACCATTTTCTTTGCAGATTGCAATACTTCAATAAGTTCATCAATGTGTCCATCCAATAAATATGTACACATGCTATAACCGTCCTCGTCAATAATGTGGATTTGCGGATTTCCAGAAAATAGGAAAGAACCTTTATTCCTATTGCAGATTCTTATAGTATTTCCACCAAGTACCTGTATATCGGTATAATACTTTGTTTTTCCTTTTATCATAATTATATTCCTTTCTTTTTCGATTTTATATACATTACTAACCTTGATCCCAAAGGATGAAATTGATTTAAGCCAGAGAAAACGAGCCCAGCACTCATTCCGCTATGCCCTTGCTTAGAGAATAGGATTCGACATTCGTCCAGTCGTTTCAACTCTTCTTTTGAACTATCATTCAATACAGAAATCAGTTCTAACCAACAGTCAAGTTCCATCCCACGGTAAAGGTCATTTAGCCGAATAGGAACAATCTTATCCCAATATTCCAAATGTTCTACGGGGATAATACCTCTTGCACGTTTCCGGTATTCATCCGTCAATTGAGGAATTTTAGCCTTAAATTCATCTTCCTTTCTCTCGTATTCCTCATGTTCCTTACGTAAATGTTCCTCATATTCCCACTTCGACGTGCCAAGAACTTTAGCGTAAATCTCATCAATGGTGTCAGTGGAATACAATACTTTTCCATTAAATTCTCCGCAGCACGGAGCATTTATTTGCAAATCTTGATATGCATTATCAAGGTCTTGCCCTGCATAAAATTCTATTTTCTTCATTTCTTAATTGTTTTTATTCTTCTTTGTTATCGTCTTCTTTCCTTTCTCGCCCGTAAATCGCCCGGACTATTTCCGCAGCGTAATGTCCTATAATCGCTGATATAGGTACCATTAAAAACCATGCAAAGTCACTCATGATTTTTCTAGATTTAATTGATTAATCTTGTTTCGATAATAATTTCTCTCGTCAGTTATCTTATTTATTTTTCGAATAAGATAAGATATTAATCTCTTTCGCCGAAAGGCTATATTAACCTTCATTTCTATTAGCAAATTCATATGCAGACTTTTCTGAAAAATCCTCAATAAAACGTTCAGGCATGGTTTCATATTCTTCGAAACTTACATAAGTTTCTTGTATCATTTCCTCGTTATCTTCTAAAGTATGCCATGCAATTATATTGACGCATTTACTACAGGATTGGCTATATCCAATGTAAAGAAGTACTTCTTTACATGTTGGGTGATTACTTAATTCTATGATTCTTGCTTTCATTTTTTTTCTGAGCTTGTTAATAGTTAATCCTCAATGAAATATAATTTATTCATATCTGTTATTGTTATTAGTTAATTTCGCGCATCAACAGAATGTTACAATAAGCATCTGCATCTATTTTTTTTGATTGTATTGTATGAATTTTGAATCCAGCTTCTAAAAGTTCAGTAAGTTCTATACCTGATAAGAAAAAAATCCTTATCTCAACATATTCGCCAGGCATTGTTAAACCCGACATCTCCTTTTGTTTCCAATATCTAACCCACGTATGTGCGCTCTTATTGAGAAGGTTGAAAATAATTTGTTCTATATTCATGTGTTTCTTATTTTACGGTTTTACTCTAATTAATATGTTGCATATCATAAGACCTCTAAGAGCTTTTTTAAAGTGATATGTACTCCTCTATAAAAATAATTTTTGCGGCTTTTGCCAAAAGGTTTCCCGTTTTTTAGAGGCTGGATAATTAGCCTTTTAATGGACCATCTATGATGTTCCCAAGTGCACGAACCCGCATCAGCCTCTTCATAGTTGATCTGTTGCCATTCTAATTTATCAAACTCTTCTTTTGTTATAATAGTGTCATTAATTTTCTTTTTAGTTAATAAAGGGCGAAGATGTCTTTAGGAGAAGCATACATATGCAGCCATTTTTCTGACCAATCAATTGTGCCTATTATCCAGCCATATGGAATTTCTATATGTGGATTATCAGGATAATATGCATACCAATGTATACTTATCTCGTTTTCATGTATTACTACTTCAAAGTCTTTTATTTGGCACTTTAGCCGTTTTATGATTTGTTCTTTAAGTTCGTCTGATTTGAGACAAACTTGCTGTAATGTTAACTTTTCCATGTTCTCAAAAGTCTATTAGGGTTTGTTCTTTTTCTGCATCGTCGTCTGAAATCCCATCTCCTGTATAGGATCCAGTTCCAACGGTAAAATATTCTATTCCTCCAGCTTTATCGTCGATAACGGGGCGGCCATCTTTATCTAGTTGGAAGGGCTTGCCAGTTTTACTGTCATATTTATGTGGATTGAATATGTAGCCCTTCCAGTCACAATACATTATGAACTTCTTTTTAAATGCAGTCGGTGATATAAACTTTCTTTGAGCAGGGTCATATGTACAAAAGGCATCATATAAGTCTTTCCGGACAAGACGCTGATTCAAATGTTCATTTGAAGAGAAATATTCGTCTGCCCAGGATATGAGGGTTTCACCCATTTCCTGTCGGAGTTTCCGTTGCTCAAGCCGTTCTCCGGGGGCTTGTACAACTCCAAACTGAAGATAAAGTTGTATGCAGTTGGCCAATAAGTTCCAAGTGAGATTCCATTGGTCGAAATCCCATTCGGAAAAAAAGAGGGTACCGAAGTCATCAATAGGCTTGCGTGAATCATTATAGTAATCAGAAAAGGCGAGGAGCCATTGTCGATCAGTGAAGCTGGAACCACTACCACGAATTGCATGATTGGTGGCAATGTAGATTTTGGGAGATGCGGAAAAAGGTAGAGTGATTCTTCTGCCTCCTTTATAGTTTACACTCCAGTCTCCAGTAATATTGGGGAATAGAAACTCAAAATTGAAGTTCTGTAGTACGTCATCTATGAATACTAGTTTGGTGTTTTCAAGTACATCATTCCAAACGAATTGGTCATTGAAGAGGTCACTTCTTTTTCCAGGTATGTAAGCAGTGGGAACAGCGCAGCGCATGAGTTCTCCAATTAAAGACTTACCACTTCGGCCATTAGAATCACCTACTTCAGATTGTTTTCCGTCCATTCCAACAACAGCTTTTGAAACATTATTATCTTTTGCTTCCATTATCATATAGCCGATTGCACATAACTTACTCAAAAGATGAATCCTATTTTCATTTTCTTCATCGGCATCTTTTTCTACTTCTGACTTTCGCCAGGAGAAATTGCTGGTGTTTTTCAGAAATTGGAGATAATGACATTTTTCCCCATCTTCTGAGATAGAATAGGTATAATGATTTTCTTGATCTACCCTGAATGTGATTAATGGATAACCTAGGTACTTGGCTGGAATCATTTTTCGTTGTTCTGCCCATATATGGTGACTGATATTTTCATATCCCATTTCTTGTACATTGTCTTTGGTTATATACCAACATTTGGTATCAAAATAAAAATATTGGCTTTCTCTATTAGGTTTTATAAAATTGGGTTCAATGAAATTGAGTAGTGATAGTTTGTCTGGGCCTACATATTGGGATACACCTTTGATAAGCATCTCATTTACTTCCTTTTTGCAATAGTGTTTTGCAAATTGAAATAAATAGTCTCGTGCATCCGATGCGTCGATTGCTTGAACAACTGGTGGGTCCAGATGGATAAATTGATAGGTTTTATCAAGCCGACGAAGTCGACCAAAACCACGATTTTGCAGAAAATTATGGGAATTGACATAGCAGAATTGATATTCAATACGTGGGTCGCCTCCCCGGTCTTTTTTCTCTACTTCTTCCCAAAATTTTTCATCATCATCGAAAGGTTGTGCCAAAACAACTTTGCCTGTGTCATCGAACTTCCATCGATATCTCCCGAACACAAATTCGGGAAGGTTTTTGAGAATATCCTTATGACGTTCGGCAAATGCTTCATGAGAATGTAGACACCATAATTCTTGTAATTTGTGATCGGTCCAAGTTGTAACCTTGAACATTTCAACGTATTTTCCAAGACCTTTTTTTTGATTGCACGCAAATTCGATATCCTTGGTCAGTTCATCTTCATGATCCTTAAGGGTATTTGAAAGCAGATCGTCCAAACCTTTGTCTCCAGCTTCATTTTTCTGAATGTGACCGACATAAACTTCTACATAGATATTTCGATTCTTAAGAGTACGCATATACTCTTTGAAGTTTTTGGCAGCGTAGAAAAAGCAGTAAGGACGTTTTTCGACACGGTCATTAAGTCGGATATTAGTGCTGATATCATCCCAATCAGAGTCAAATATGAATGCAACTTCTTTAACACCACATGTTGTGATAATCTTTACTAGATCTTCCGGAAGAGAGTTGTTTTCTTTACTACCTAAATTCTGAATGCCAGAAACTGCAATTGAAGGAACTCCGTGTTTGCAAGCCTTCTCTGCCTTTTTTTCTCCCTCTTGGATATAGAGTCTGGGGATTTGCTGTTTCTCCTTATACATACGGCGTAGTTTCTCTGGAATATAGATAGGCGTACCACTTCCTGAAGGTGATTTATATTTGAATGGTTTCCCTTCTTTGTCTAAATGTGCATCTGGAAATTGCCATCGTATCCGAAAATAGTCTTTCCGTTCACCTGTGTCTTTTTTACGATGATCTTTTCTGGAATAGGTAACCGGCATACCTTCGAGGTCATAATATTCTATGATCACGTCGTCTCCGGATGAATCAATTTCTCCGGATTCATTTATTGTACCAGGACGAAATGTGCGTGTTTCAAAAATTGACTTAGTATCACCGGTTTTATAAATTTTAGCTGTGACATCTTCAAAAGTCAGCCCTGAATCAGAAAGCATTTTAGCACAAAAGCTGGCGACGTCATTGCCTTTAGCTTTTTTACTTCCTTTCTTCATCTTCTCGGTCGCCTTTTTTTTCTGTTCCGGACGCTGATCAAGAATGACGTTGAATTTGTGTGCCAGATATTCAAGAGCATCCGGGAATTCTTTTTTCTCAACTCTCATTAAATAGTCAAGTGCGCCGACTCCATTAATTTGATGGCAGGAGAAACAGCCATAAATATCTTTGACCGGGTGGATGCTAAATTTCTTCGACGCCTTGCATACTGGGCAGTCGCATACGTAACTAGTTCCAGACTTACGGAGATTTTGGAAGTCTTGTACCACATCAATCAGGCGACTGGCGGATGCGTCCTTGATGCGTTTTATATCATCATCAGTAAAATTCATAGCTATGGTTTTTTATTTGGTACGGAGAAAACAAGTTCTTCGAGTTGCAAATGAAGCTGTTTTCTAAGGACTTCAATAGGACTGGATAAAAGTTGCGTGTCTGCTTGCTGAATTATCTCTAAAAGATGTTGAGCATCTATTGGATGAATATCATTATTGGTGAGTAAACCACGATTGTCGATGTCTACATACATAGTATTACCTTTTTTTACGCCCTCCTACGGCTTTATGGTGATAGTTTAACTTATATCGTTGACGTAGTTTTTCCGCATATTCCAATGTTGCATTTTGGGGATCAACGAGAACTTGCGTCCGGGCATCTATTCTTAACAATATCTTGTTTGATTCTAGCTGAACGGATTGCTTACAAAGAGCTGCAACTTCTTCAGGATCATCGTTCTCAAACAGGTTTATCTTTTCTCTTTTTTGAGTGGATGGGCTGGGAGAGTGAACAACTTTCATAGCTTACTATTATAATTCTTTGAATAGTTCTTCAATAAATTCTTTTAAGTATTGGGGCATCTCCTTTGTTTCTATCTTCTCTTTTTCTTGGTATTTATAATAGTCACAGGCCGTTAATATGATATTGCGGGCAATGGATGAATTTTGCATGACCCGCACGACTGCTGGTATGATATTGATAGGAGAACCTGCAATTACTGACGGAGTGGCGACGAGAGAACCTTGCTTTTTATATAAAAAGCAAAGAGCATTCATATCATTTGATTTAATAATATTTGAAATTTCAATCATTGCGGAGGTTATCCGTTTTTCTGTTTCTTCAAAGTTTTCCATAACGTTTGTTTTTATGTTAATAATAGAAATTGTGGGTGTTTGGGAATCGAACCCAGCCAACAGAGAAATGCTGAAAACTCCGTCATGCTACCTTACACCATTACCCGAATGCCGGGAATTTCACCCGGCAAATCTTGTGTAACAAACCTAACCAGGGACTGGATACCCTACATGCCTCCTTAAGCATGGCTTTTTATGATTAATAATGATAAACTTCTATTTCCTCATTTGAGTATAGAAAATGTATAACTAAAATACCGGGTCTGTCCCGGACGCATTCCTTATGCGTAATTTGATTAAATAATATATGGTTGATTAATAGTAGTTTCCTGTCTTCTGACTCGATATTCGGTCCGTGTTCTGCGAGAACGGCGTACTGTATATGTTGAGTCTGTAATAATCGTGATTTCTCCACCAATAAACAGAAAGAGCAGTATGACTGATATTTGTCTTCTAACAAAAGGTGATAAGTCAAGGCTGATATTATGGTGTGTGCAAAACCACCATGCTGAAATTTCATTGATCTTATTTAGTCCCAACTTCTCTTTTATTTTCCGGAGGGTATTGTCTACGGTTCGTACGCTGATCTGCAACAGTGAAGCTGTCTCTTTATATGAGCCTCCCCACGCAACGCATTCGGCTATTTCATTTTCTCGTTTTGCAAGTGTGACTTTTAAGTTCATGGCTATATATCTTCAATGGTCCAACAGTCTGTTATATCATATTTTTTAAAGACTTCTGTAATTGCAGAGAATAGAGTTACGGAGATATCGATAATCCCGGCATTCAGTTTTTTTGAGAAGTACGATCGTGACGGGTTATTTAAAACCTGTGTCAAGTCTGATTTAAGCTTGTCTTTATCTTCTAAAGAGACTTGCAGATATCCTTTTTTAAACGAATAGCGTTTTTTCGCTATTGCGGATGTTCTAGTTTTGTTGTACATTTGTTGCAATAATTTTGAAATCACTGTGCAAATATAGAGAACTTTTCTCTATATGCAAATATTTTACGAGAACATTTCTAATAAAGTGAATATTTTATTGCGAATTGTTCTATAAATGAAAATAAATAATGGAGAATAGTTCTATTTCTAAAGAGACATTTATAGACCGACTTGAGTTTTTTATGAAAACTGAAGGATTGAATTCTAATAGCTTGACTGTTGCAGCAGGCCTTTCAAATGGTCTTATAGGTAAAGCTTTAAAGAATAGGTCATCTATGAATTCTGATAGTATAGAACGAATCTTGTGTGCTTACACAAACTTAAGTGCCGAATGGTTAATGACTGGTAAGGGTACTATGTATGTGAACGATCAGCCTGCGAAAGCATCCGATATTCCTAATAACTTGAATAGTGACAGTTTGGTCTTTTTTTTGCGTGATAGGAATAAGGAATTGGAATGTGAAAACAGGAGATTACTCGTAGAAAACGCATCTTTGAGAACAAGATTGGAATTACTGGATGATTCCAAAAATAAAACAGGATGACGATTATTAAAGGGGGAAAATTCCCTAAATAAATAGTGAGAAATAACAAGAGATAGAAACTTTAGAAACTAAGAAAATGTTTCGGTTCCGGTTACGTTTGTAGCCCGCTTACGAGGTAAGTTTCTGATTATTAGTACTGAAAATAGTACGCCAGGAACCTCAAGTAACACTTTGAATTCCTTGAAAGTCAAGTACTTTCAAGGAATTTCTTTTTTGGGGGACCATTCTGGGGACCAATTAGGTAGTATATTATGGATATACCGTTACTGCATGCGCTAATCCTTTTTATTTTAGGTTTTTCCCTACTGACAATTATGGAATTCACTTATTTATTCTGATTTTCCTGCGTTACTTTTGTTCTAAACCAAAAGAAAAACGCCATGAAAAAGATTTTATTTATCCTGTTTGTTGCCCAGTTTATTTTGGCTCCTTATATAATAAAGGGCTATGGTGCAAATCTTGTTGAAGATAATTATGAGTATTCGGGAGTTGTCCAAGGGAGAGAGACTGTTGAAAAGGATATTTTAGGTAATATCATTATCCGTGATGATAATGGTAATAGAAAGACTATTGAAAAGGATATCTTAGGGAATATCATCATTCGTGATGATAAAGGCAATAGAAAGACTATTGAAAAGGATATTTTGGGGAACATCATTATCCGTGATGATAGAGGCAATAGAACGACTATCGAAGAGGATATTTTAGGAAATTTCATTGTTCGTGATGATAAAGGTAATAGAAAGACTATTGAAGAAGATATTCTAGGAAATACCATTATCCGGGACGATAAGGGTAATAGAAAAACTATAGAGAAAGATATTCTGGGAAATACTATTATTCGCGATGACAAAGGTAATAGAAAGACGATTACAAAAGATATCTTTGGGAATACTATTATCGAGGATGATAAGGGGAATAGAACAACTATTAAAAAAGATATTTTTGGAAACGAAATAATTGAATATGGTAACGGTCATGGGAAAATTATTAAAAAGGATATTTTTGGAAATACAGTCATTGAGGAGTATTAAAATGTACTTTTTAAAATGATAATATATGGGATGTCATTTGAGATAGGGGTTATTCACAATATCGTGGATAGCCCCTTATTGTATGTTATAACCTGGCAATAATATTTTCGCTATAAAATCATATTATAATCGTAAAAGTGTATATATTTGCATAGTGCGGAGATAAAATATTTATTTCTAAGTTATTCAAGGATAAAGAAATGGAACACAAACAATTACTAACTGTATTTAATTCACTTCCTGTTGGAATAGGTTTCTTCACAGCCGATGGCACTCTGGTAAGATGCAATGAAAGCTTCTGCCGAATTTTTGGCGCTGACTCGCAAACGCTTCTTGGTAATAAACTCAACATAAATGAAAATTCTGTGGTTCCTGACGTGGTGAAGGAAGCAGTTCGTCGTTGTGTTCCGGTACAGATGAGTTTTTTGTATGATTTCGATAAACAGAGAACCGATAAACGCTTTTTCTCTACGCGTACCCGGACCTGCTATTTGAAATGTAATGGTAATCCTCTTTATGACAATGATGGCAAGTTTGTTAATTACATTTTTATCTTTGAAGATATTACAGAAACGGTGAAAAGTGAAGAGGTACTCCGTCAAAGTCGCCGGAAAACGGAGCTTGCTATGAAGGCAGCCAACATCATGTTTTGGGAATTTGATGCAGTGGCCAAATTATTTTATAGTGATAATGAACCGCTGAATGGATACGATCAGTCTAAGCCAGTTAGTATGGCACTATATCTGGAGACTTTGCATCCGGATGACCGTAGTCAGGTTACTGAAGTAATGGAAAGAATGAGCAATGGGGAAGATTTTTCTTTTTCTTTTGATAGCAGGGTTATGTTACCGGATAGCTCAACCTGGCAATTTTGTACGATAAGCGGTGCTCCTTATGAATTTGATTCTAATAAGAAGGTATTGAAATATGTTGGTACCCGAAAGAATAATACGGAGGTGCAGAAAAAGGAGCAGTTCTTCTATAATATATTAAATAATCTTCCGTTATCTGTTCATATCAAAGATGTAGAGAATGATTTCCGCTATGTTTTTTGCAATGAAGAGAGTAAGCTCATGTTTGGTACCAGCGAGGATAAAACTACTTATGATGTGCTGAGTGAAGAAGAAGTAGAGCGTATTCAGAAGACTGATTTAGAGGTATACAATACTGGGAGCCCTTATTTCGGCATGGAACGTATTATACTGAAGGATGGACGCAGCTATGATACTATTGTTCGCAAAAGTATAATTGAAGATGATGGCAAACGCTTTCTGTTAAATACCCGCTGGGATCAGAGTTTACAAAATGAACTGAAGCGTCGTGCACAGCTGTTAACTGTCACTATGGAAGCGATGAATGCCTTCACCTGGTTTTTTGAGCCGGCTAAGAACAGGGTGAGTTTCGGTGAAGGTTTTGATAAAAATGGGAAAAAGGCATCAGAAATTAATTCGGTCGAGAAATATCTGACTCTCGTACATCCTGATGACCGACAAAAGTTTGCTGAAACTTTGCAAAAGGCGGTAGAACTAGGAAGCGGTGTATGGGATGTGGAATATCGCATTGACTTTAAAGGAGATGGCATGTATCAATGGTGGGAAACGCGTGGCCTTGTTGAAACCACAACTTTGAACGATGCCCCTTATAAGTATTTGTTCGGTATGACGCAAAATATCGATTCCTATAAACAGACTGAATTGACCTTACTAAAGAATAAAGAAATACAGGACGCTTTGGTACGACAGAATGAACTGGTTCTTAACAATACGAATTCAGGGTTGGCCTACATCACGAAGGAATATATGGTTCAATGGGAAAATATTTCGTTATGTTCAAAAAGTCTTTCTTTTGAAGCCTACAAAAAAGGTGAACTTTGCTATAAAAGTACATATAATCGTACTTCTCCCTGTGAAAATTGTGTGATGCAACGTGCTTTTGTTTCATTACAGACGGAACAGATGAAGTTTTCGTTGGACAGTGCGCATACCGTTGAAGTGTTTGCCACTCCCGTAGTTCTTGAAGATGGATCTGTGGATGGTGTTGTAATTCGCGTGGATGATGTAACGGAGCGTGAAAAAATGATTAAGGAATTGCAGGAAGCCAAACATCAGGCAGAGCAGTCTGATAAATTGAAATCTGCGTTCCTGGCGAATATGAGTCATGAAATCCGTACTCCCTTGAATGCTATTGTAGGTTTTTCGGAGTTGATGGCTTATGCCGGAGAAGAAGAAAAGGCGGACTATATCCAGATTATTAATAGTAATAATGAGTTATTGCTAAAACTGATAAATGATATACTTGATTTATCCAAGCTGGAAGCCGGTTCGGTAGAACTGAAATACGAACCATTCGACTTATCCGAACATTTTGAAAACATGTTTACTTCCATGAAGCAGCGCCTGAAGAATCCGGATATCGTGTTAACTGAAATCAATCCTTATCACTGTTGTCGGGTAACTCTGGACCGTAATCGCGTGGCACAAATTATAACGAATTATGTCACTAATGCTATCAAATATACTTCAAAAGGTTCTATTAAAATGGGATATGCATGTAAGGATGGAGGCGTCTATTTTTATGTGAAAGATACCGGTATTGGTATAGCTGATGATAAAAAAGGAAAAGTATTCCAGCGTTTTGAGAAACTTGATGAGTTTGCCCAAGGTACCGGACTTGGACTTTCTATTTGCAAGGCAATTGCAGAAGCTATGGGAGGTAAAGTCGGCTTTGAATCGGTACACAATGAAGGATCGCTGTTTTGGGCATTTTTACCTTGTGAAGTCGATACACTTTCTATGGTAGAAGAGAAGAAAGAAGAGAATATCTCCGGAGGAGAGTTTGGTGCGAATGACGAAGTGATGGAGAAGAGTGCCGGTCGGAAAACAATTCTCATAGCTGAAGATATACAAAGTAATTATCAGCTGGTGTCTACTATCCTGAAGGATCATTATGATTTACTGCATGCGGAGAATGGGCAAAAGGCAGTGGAAATAGCGCGTAGCCAACATGTCGATTTGTTGTTGATGGATATGAAAATGCCTGTACTGGATGGATTGAAGGCTACAGCTGAAATACGTAAGTTTAATGCTAGCTTACCTATCGTCGCACTTACCGCCCATGCTTTCGATTCTGACCGGATTGCTGCAATAAAGGTCGGCTGTAATGAATATCTGGTTAAGCCGCTTGAAAAAATGAAATTAATGGTGGCATTAAAGAAATATTTATAATCTTTGCATTGTGAATATCTGGAATTAGTTGAATATATCGATGAATCGTATTAAAGGTATACTTTATGCGGCGGTATCCTCCTCCACTTTTGGGCTGGCTCCGTTTTTTTCTATAACTCTGTTGTTAGCTGGTTTTTCGGCTTTCGAGGTGCTTTCTTATCGTTGGGGAGTGGCTGCTATTGTATTGACACTGTTTGGATGGTGTTCGGGATGTAATTTCCGGCTGGCAAAGAAAGATTTGTTAGTCGTTTTTTTATTAAGTTTGTTGCGGGCAACCACCTCATTCAGTTTGCTCATTGCCTATCAGAATATAGCCACGGGGGTAGCATCGACTATTCATTTTATGTATCCGTTGGCTGTATCATTGGCAATGATGTTTTTCTTTCATGAAAAGAAATCTCTTTTGGTGATGCTTGCTGTTTTAATGTCTTTGTTTGGTGCTGCTTTACTGTCATCGGGAGAGTTGGAGGCGAAAAGTGGTGATACAATAGTAGGACTGGTGGCGGCTTGTATTTCTGTCTTTTCTTACGGAGGATACATCATTGGGGTTCGAACAACACGAGCCGCTCAAATCAATTCCACTGTACTGACATGTTATGTTATGGGGATGGGAGCTGTTTTCTATCTGATAGGAGCTATGGCAACTTCCGGGCTTCATCTGGTGACAGACGGTTATATATGGCTGATTATTTTAGGACTTGCATTGCCGGCTACGGCTATTTCCAATATAACTTTGGTACGGGCAATTAAGTATGCGGGACCTACACTGACTTCTATTTTAGGTGCGATGGAACCACTGACAGCCGTTGTGATCGGTGTCTTTGTTTTTAAAGAACTGTTTACCCTGAATAGTGCTATTGGAATTCTTTTGATTTTGTTGGCTGTGGGTATGGTAGTATTTCGTAAGCAAAAATCTTAAAGAAGATATTAATAAAAAATGCTGCTTATCTGATGTGATAAACAGCATTCATTCTGGAGAGCCTCTTGTCGGATTCGAACCAACGACCCCGAGATTACAAATCACGTGCTCTGGCCAACTGAGCTAAAGAGGCGTTTTTCTTTTGCGGGTGCAAAGGTATGAATTTCTTTTAAAAATGCAAATACATCGCATACTTTTTTTTATATTTGCAAAGTTACCAATGATTAGATGAAAATGAAAATTATGAATGTATGTAGTGTGGCGCTTTTAGCCATAGGTATATGGGCTTGTTCCGGACAGAAGAAAGGAACGGCGAATGTTGAAGTTGCAACAGATAGTGTAGAAGTAACTGCGGATGCAAAATCAGTTCAGGCAGATAGTACAGGATATATTGTTCGGGTAGGAGAGATGGCTCCGGATTTCACAATTACCTTGACAGATGGGAAGCAAGTGAGTTTATCTTCCCTTCGTGGTAAAGTTGTCATGTTGCAGTTCACTGCAAGCTGGTGTGGGGTTTGCCGTAAAGAAATGCCGTTTATCGAGAAGGATATTTGGTTGAAGCATAAAAATAATGCAGACTTTGCTCTGATTGGCATTGACCGTGACGAACCGCTTGACAAAGTACTGGCTTTTGCAAAATCTACCGGAGTCACTTATCCGTTAGGACTGGATCCGGGAGCTGATATCTTTGCGAAGTATGCATTACGTGAATCTGGAATAACGAGAAACGTGTTGATTGATAAGGAAGGGAAAATTGTAAAGCTGACTCGTTTATATAATGAGGAAGAGTTTGCTTCTCTTGTGCAGGCAATTAATGAAATGCTGAAATAAAAGAGAGCCTTCATCAGATGTTTCCAACGGAACATATATGAGTATATAAAAATAGTAACGCTATCCTGATGTGATGGCGTTACTATTTTGGTTATATAGTGACGCTATCCGGAGTGCATACCGTCACTATATGAAGATGCATTTTCAAGCAATGCTAAGTTTGACCAGGTAATCGTAATGCTTTCCTTCTTTTATCAATTCTGCCTTAAAACCACATTCGGAAGCATATAAGCTAAGAGTCTGGAAATCTACATATAACCAGTCGAATGTGTCTCCTTTTACATCTTTATATTGCATTTGGAAGTCGATCTCTCCGTAGTAATCTCCGGCCAGATCGATGACTATGCTACCGTCTTCCTCTTCAAAAAGATAACGCAAATCACTGGAATCCATAAATATGCATCCACCGGGGTGGAGAATACGTTTCATCCGTTGGAAAAATTCGGGCATATTATTCAGCCGTCCGATGATTCCGGAACCATTCATGAGCATTAGGATTGTATCGAATGTTTCGGAAAATGTTTCATCAAAAAGGTTGATGAGGCGGGGATCGTTCACTCCGCGTTGTTTCATTACTTCGACAGATAAGGGAGAAATATCAATGGCGCATACGTCTTTTCCCATTTCCTGAAGTGCCAGCGCATGGCAACCACTTCCGGCACCTACATCCAAAATCCGTCCAGTAGCCATTTGCAGGGCGGTACGCTCTAGTATAGGCATAGACTGTATACTACGAAACAGTTCTTTGACGGGAATTTCATCTTCTTCGAATTGAGAAGAAAATACCCGCAAACGATCAGCTCTATGATGGTTGAAATAGTCAGAAATAGCGGCTCCCATCGGGTCCTTTTCTGCAGAAAGAATTGTTGTTGCCATTGGTGGTTACGATTGTTAACTTTGCAAAGATAAATAAATCCGTAGAAAAGGGTTATCTTTGCCATCGGAAATGTTGAATACTAATAAATGATTATATGAGTATAGAAGAAGCAATCATGGGTGGTATCGTTTTTAAAGGTAAGAAAGATAAGCCCAAAGAAGAGGAAAAGGTGAAAACGAAAGCGAAAAAAGCGACGTATATTCGTGGACAACATGGTTCGGGTGCAGCGAAGATGAAAGCAGATATCCGGAAGAAAAGAGCTAGCCGACATAAAAAATAAAGGCTGTAGCAATAAACGGATCATCAATCCGGTTGCCTTTTAATCATTGAGGAGTGGCTTTTTTCTGATTAAGCAACTGGCAAGGTGGTGTTTATTTTCGGATACATATTTATAGTATTTGTTGTTTTAGGTATATATACTATGTGTTTGATAGATCATATATTCTACATAAAAAGTGGGGGCAGGAT
>OCAA01000207.1_pt1 | contig 69000 bp, 63 predicted proteins | sample 1538241 | NCBI WGS metagenome assembly OCAA01 (sample SAMEA2580241, study PRJEB22360) | human gut metagenome | biome: human gut; feature: human-associated habitat; material: faeces | place: Denmark | collected 2008/2010
TATAGATTTTATCTGTTTTTATTTTCCCTTCGTTTCAATACATTGGCTAATGGGCGACCATTTACTGTCAACAGATATTGTTGGGAATGCTGACTATTTTCGGACCTATCCAATGGGCCTTTTCTATTTTGCCCAAATGGGAAAGTTCATGGGCGAAGTGGATTACGCGCTATCTGACAGTTCACTTTTATGGGGCAATGCTTTACTTCGTCGGTTTTTATGTACTGTTGTTGTTCGATATTGTATTGTGCATACAGTATGAAAATCTATCGGCTATAACTCAATCAGAGCATACAATGGCATCGTATCTGCAAAACAGTTTTTTTTCTGCGGGTTATCTGATGGCTGCCTCGATTGTATCATTGAAATGTCTGAATTTGGTGCCTGACCTTGCCGCATGGATGATTCCCGAAGGTGATACGGCATTTTCAACAAGAAGTTTTGGCGAGGGTGTTGCCCAGCAAGCAAAAATGGGAGCCACCGGCGCGATGAACACGGTAACGGGAGGAATATTAAGATAATAAATAGAAATATAGGAGTATGATAATCAAGAATTTGGAGAATAAAATCAAGCTGGTAATCATTGTCACCGGCTTTGTTATAATAGGTTGTGTGATAATCAGTATCAGTTCTATCGTGACTGCAACCAATATGGTTATTGATTCGCATAAGAAAATCTATGTATTGGACGGGAATGTGCCAATTCTAGTTTCCCGGACAACCATGGACGAGACTATTGATGTGGAAGCCCGCTCACATATTGAGATGTTCCACCATTTCTTTTTTACGCTGGCACCTGATGACAAATATATCAAATATACGATGGAAAAAGCGATGTATTTGGTGGATGAAACAGGGCTGGCTCAATACAATACCTTGAAAGAAAAAGGATTTTACAACAATATCATGGGAACTTCGGCGGTCTTCTCCATATTTTGCGACAGTATTAAACTGGATATGGACAAAATGGAGTTCACCTACTATGGACGACAACGCATTGAGCGACGTACCTCGATACTAACCCGGGAACTGGTGACAGCGGGAAAATTGAAACGCGTGCCCAGAACCGATAATAATCCCCATGGATTACTTATTGTCAACTGGCGGACTTTGCTGAACAAGGACCTTGAACAACGAACTAAAAATAGTTACTAATATGGGATGGAAGAAACTTATTTTCGGAGATAAAATGCCTGATAAGGATGATCCGAGATACAGAATCCAACGGGAGAGTGGAGTGAAAGCCGGGCGTGAAGTTGCCAAGGCGCTTGGAGTAGATAAAGCGGCTGCCAAAGCCCAACGTGTAGCATTGAAATATCCGAAGACTTTTCTTATAGTAGTTTTTGGCTTTGTAGTGATTTGTTTGGGATACAATGTTTACAGAATGGTTTATATCTATAATCCTCCCGGTGCGCCGCGAACCGCTGTGGAGCGCCAAGATGCTTTATTCAAACTGAAGAGAAAACATGTAAACCAAAGTGAAGATGCTATTTATCAACAGCAGGTGAAATTATTGAAAGATGAGATTGATGTGCTTACTGGCAAAGGAATATCTATGACGCATGATGATTCTTTGAAGGTGAAGATTCTACTGAAACAATTGCTGAGAATGAATAATTTAAAACAAGAAAATCATGATAACAGACAGAATTAATTTCAAACAGCCTAAGTATGTACTTCCGCTGATAATCTTTCTTCCGTTGCTTGCTACGGCCTATTTTGTCTTTGATATGTTTGATACCAAATTGACAGAAGCACCGACATCGTTAGAGACAACGGAATACTTAAACTCGAACTTACCACAAGCTGAGTTAAAAGATGATGGAATCGGAAATCGTTATGAAAGTATGTTAAAGTCTTTTGGTCGTATTCAGGATTATAGCGCTGTAGAAAGTATTGAGCGTGGAGAAAGTGAGGAGAATAAAGAGGGGTATTCGTCCAAATATTCGGAAGCTGACCTCGCTTTGCTTGACGAGGATGCCGCTCGAAAAGCCCAGGAACTGGAAAAACTGCGAAATATGCAGGAAAGTATTCGGCAAGGGGCAGCTAAAGGTAAAGGGATGTTCGATAACGGTATTCCGGATACACTGAGTGAAACGGATCGACTTGACCGTTCGAGACAAAGACAAAGCGAAGCATTGGCAGAACTGAACAAAGCGCTTGCAGAAGCGCGTCAGAAAGGGCAGAAAGGGCTTACGCCAATAGTTACAGATACACTAAAAACACCTTCGATAAGGGGTGAATTGTCAGCGAAAACAGAGAAAATGGGAACCGAAGGTATTATAACGGAAGGGGCGGTGAAAGGATTGGATGAGAATGCATCAGCAAAAGATGTTGTAAAGCTTATGAACAAGCCTTCGGATTATTTCTATACGATTGCGGAGAATGAGCGTGAGCCACATTTGATAAAGGCTATCATTGATGAGAATATTACCGCAGTGGACGGTTCGCGGGTGCGTTTGCGTTTGTTGGATGATGTCATGATCAGTGATTGTCTGGTGAGTAAAGGGTCTTATCTGTATGCTACGATGTCCGGATTCGGATCGCAACGCGTTAAAGGCAATGTACAAAGTATTCTTGTTGAGGATGAACTGGTGAAAGTGAACCTGGCGGTCTATGACACGGATGGCTTGGAGGGACTTTATGTTCCATCCAGCAAATTCAGGGAAACTGCCCAAAATGTGGCAAGTGGTGCCATTGGAGGGAGCATGAATATGAATACCACCGGAGGAGGGAATATGCTTCAGCAATGGGGAATGCAAGCATTGAACAATGCTTATCAGAAAACGACAAATGCACTTTCGTCTTCTGTGAAGAAGAATCGGGCGAAACTGAAATATGGCAGTTTCGTATATCTGGTAAATGGAAGGGAAAAAAGAAATAATAAATAAAAAAGCAGAAACATGAATACTCAGATGAAAAAGCTTATGGCATTGGTATGGGGGGCAACTGCTCTTCCCGCTTTTGCACAGAATACTTTCCAAGAAATGGAAGTATTGACTGTCAATGAACAGGTTACTACAGTGGTTACAGCGGGTGAACCTATTCGGTTTGTGGATATATCTACGGACAAGGTGGCCGGTGACCAGCCAATCAAAAATATAATTCGGTTAAAGCCTAAAAAGGAGGCTACAGACGGGGATATCCTCGGAATTGTCACTGTCGTGACAGAACGATACCGTACACAATATGGGTTGGTTTATACCAGCCGCATTGCAGAGGCTGTTACGGATAAGGAGATACAACAAGCGGAGATGCAGCCGTATCATAATCCGGCAGTGAGTCTATCTACGGATGATATGTATGCATACGCTCGTAAAATATGGAATTCGCCTGCCCGTTTCCGTGATGTCAGTTCTCGTGGAAACCGATTGCGTATGCGTTTGAATAATATATATACCTGCGGGGAATATTTCTTCATAGATTTTTCTATCAATAATCATACGAATATCCAATTTGATATTGATGAAATTCGATTGAAACTATCTGATAAGAAGATAACGAAAGCTACTAATTCGCAGACTATCGAGCTGAAGCCGGAAATGATGCTGGAAAAGGCAGTATCGTTCCGTGGAGGATACCGGAACGTGATTGCTGTTAAGAAACTGACTTTTCCAAATGATAAGGTCTTGTCTATAGAGGTGAGTGAAAAGCAAATTTCAGGTAGAACAGTCAAACTGAATATAGATTATGGCGATGTGCTGTGTGCGGATAGTTTCCATGATGCTCTATTGGAAGTGGATTAACTAAAAACGTTGAAACAATGAAAAAAATATGGATACTATGTTTAGTTTTGTTCGGGCTGTTGGCTCCTGCAATAGCTTCTGACGGTGACAGGTTCTTTCAGGTGGGTACAGGTATTTTGTATGAGCGTGGATGGGATTTGACTGTCGGTATAGAACAAGAAACCCGCTATCACAATGCGTGGGAGTATTTTGGAAATGTGTATTTGAAATGGGAGGATTGTGCTTCATGCGGGCATATCTGCCCTGAGTCTTTCTGGAAAAGTTATAATACGTGGGCATTAGGTGCTGCTTATAAGCCCTCACTAATGAGAAAACGTAATTCTGTCGGGTGCGCACGTTTAGGGATATCTATGGGGTCGGACAAGAATGAGTTTCTAGCTGGATTGCATATAGGCTACGAGCAGAATTATACTTTGCATAACGGTATGGTGTTATACTGGCAAGTGAAAAGTGACTTGATGATAAACGGTAAAGATCTCTTTAGGACGGGAGTAGTGCTGGGAGTGAAACTACCATTCAAATAAAGAATATGAGAAAATATATAATTCCAATCATGCTGTTACTTGCGGTTATATTATCTGCTTGTGACGGACACAAAGAATTTCCTGATAATTCCCTTTCCGTTTGTCATATCCTTTGCACAGACGGACAGACAATGAATTATGATGCTTATAAACAAAGTGGTAAGGAAGCGATAGCCGTTGTCTTTTATGTTAACCATGACTTGAATACAGAGGGGCAGGGATATGCGGTTTATCTCTGGGATATGGAACCGCTTGCTTTTGCCGATAGTACAGGAACAGCTCAGGATACATCAGCTGATACGGATGCCTTGGATGGCAATACGAATACCTATTCCATGTATGTGGGTAAAAAGATAGGTTCTCCATTGGCATTACAGGTGTTCAGCTTGTGGCGCTACGGACAGAGTGCCTATATTCCTTCGATAGCTCAAATGAGATTGCTGAAATCTGCTAGAGATAAAATTAACCCGTATATTGTAAGTTGCGGCGGTGAACCTTTGCCTGACGATGCGAATGTATGTTGGTACTGGACTTCAACGGAAGTGAAGGGACAGGAGGCTAATAAGGCATGGCTCTATTCGATGCAAAGCGGAGCCATACAGGAAACTCCGAAGTCCCATGCCTATAAGTCTCGTCCAATTGTTACTATCAATTATTAAATATGGAAGAGAGTAAGGAACTACAAGGGGCTTATAAAATCTTTAGAACGGTAATCTATATTTCCATTCTAATGGAGTTTTTTGAATATGCTATTGAACCTGCAATGCTCGAGCATTGGGGAGGGGTGCTTTGTGATATTCATGATCGCATTAAATTGTGGTTTATCTATCAGGATGGAAACCTGGTTTATTGCAAGTTGGCTACATTTTTTCTGATTTGTATCACATGTATTGGCACGCGTAATAAAAAACACCTTGAATTTGATGCCCGAAGACAGGTGTTTTATCCGTTAATGATCGGCATAACTCTGATGGTGGCAGCCGTGTGGCTGTTCAATCAGGATATGGGTTTTACGCTTTACGGATTCCGCGCCAATATTATCTTTTATATGATTATTTCCGTGGCAGGTACGATATTGGTGCATGTGGCTTTGGATAATATATCGAAATTCTTGAAGGAAGGGTTACTGAAGGATCGCTTTAATCTTGAAAACGAATCATTCATGCAATGTACTAAGTTACAGGAAAATCCATATTCAGTAAATATCCCTATGCGGTTTTATTATAAAGGTAAATTTCATAAAGGGTGGATTAATATAACAAATCCGTTCCGTGGGTGCTGGTGTGTCGGAACTCCGGGATCCGGTAAGACATTTAGCCTTATCGAACCATATATCCGTCAGCATAGTGCGAAAGGGTTTGCCATGGTCGTGTATGATTATAAGTTTCCTACTTTAGCAACGAAACTGTATTACCATTATCTAAAAAATAAGAAGAATGGCCAGCTGCCAAAGGGATGTAAATTCAATATTATAAATTTTGTTGATGTTGAGTATTCACGTCGGGTAAATCCTATTCAAAAGAAATATATTGATAATTTGGCGGCTGCTTCCGAAACGGCGGAAACCTTGCTGGAATCATTACAGAAGGGGAAGAAGGAAGGTGGAGGAGGATCCGACCAATTCTTTCAAACATCAGCGGTAAACTTTCTGGCTGCTTGCATCTACTTCTTTGTGAATTATGAGAAAGAACCGTATGATAAAGAAGGGAATAAGTTGCAAGTGGAAATGAAATGGAATCCGTCTCTGAAGAAAAATGCTCCCACAGGAAAAGTGTTTGATGCAATGGGAAAGGAAGTGATTCCCGATTACTGGTTGGGCAAGTATTCAGACATGCCGCATATCCTGTCTTTTTTGAATGAGGGCTATCAGACTATCTTTGATGTATTGCAGACGGATAACGAGGTGGCTCCTTTGTTAGCTCCTTTTAAAACGGCTTTGCAGAACAAGGCACTTGAACAGTTAGAAGGTATGATCGGCACACTCCGCGTATATACTTCGCGATTGGCTACCAAAGAGTCATATTGGATTTTTCATAAAAATGGGGATGATTTTGATTTGAAGGTTTCGGACCCAGAAAATCCTTCTTACCTGTTGATAGCTAATGATCCGGAAATGGAAAGTATAATCGGGGCTTTAAACGCTTTGATACTGAATCGCCTGGTTACTCGTGTGAATACAGGGCAAGGAAAGAATCTTCCTACAAGTATTATCGTGGATGAGCTGCCCACTCTTTATTTTCATAAGATAGACCGCTTGATTGGTACGGCACGCTCCAATAAAGTGTCGGTTGCTTTGGGATTTCAAGAGTTACCGCAGTTGGAAGGGGATTATGGCAAGGTAGGGATGCAGAAGATTATTACTACTGTGGGAAACGTAGTTGCGGGTTCGGCACGTAGTAAAGAGACATTGGAATGGTTAAGCAATGACATTTTCGGTAAGGTGGTGCAGATGAAAAAGGGGGTAACGATTGACCGTGAGAAGACTTCTATTAATCTGAACGAGAATATGGATAATTTGGTTCCTGCTTCCAAAATATCGGACTTGCCTACGGGATGGATATGCGGGCAGGTGGCAAGGGATTTCATAAAGACACGTATCGGACATAGTAACAGCATGAATATTCAGGAAGCTGAGGAATTTCAGACTTCGAAGTTTTTTTGCAAAACGGACTTTGACATGAAAGAGATTCAGAAAGAGGAAGGGGAATATGTCCCCTTGCCTAAATTCTATACCTTTGCTTCCAAAGATGCTCGGGAACGAATTTTGTATGCGAATTTTATTCAAGTGGATAAGGATATTAAACAATTGTTGGCTGAGGTGTTTAACCAAGCACGGGCTATCTAAAGAAATATGTTATCAAAAGTTCGACGATAATAAGCTTGGTAATTTGTGAATTATATATTATAACTTAATCGTTAGACTTTTGATAACATTCATTTAATATTTTACTTTTGCCATTCTTAAGTTTTTAAAAAGCTCTTAGTTTGTTTTTCAACTGGTAATTGATGGTTCATTATATCCCTTCTCATAAGTAGGCTCCAAGGTCTTGAGTAAATCTCTGTTGTATAGATACATGCTTCAGTACATCCCGAATATTATCCCTTGTTTTTGATAATGCACATAATATTAAGAATATTGAATATCTATTTTTTATGAATGAGCTTTTTATATTTATTAAATGAAAACCTACCATTTACCTACTAATGTAAAAGGTATCCAATAATATGGATGAGGATACATTTCTATAAGTTCTATTATAGCATTTCTAAATGCAATAGATTTGCTTTTTTCCACTTTTAGATGTTTGAGGAACCTTTGCATAAATTTATTGGCAACCTTGGCATCTACAGGCTTAATACAGTTTATAACAGAAGATGCACCTGCATAAAGAAGAGCCCTAGTTAGTCCCATACAATCTTCAGATAGCTCTATCTTGTTTTCCCCTGATGAGCAAGCAATACTTGTAACTAAATCAACATTTAACTTTATGCCAAAAATATCTTTTGCAGTCAGATCTCCATCAAATAACATGAGCCCTGATTGTAGAGGATCTTTGTAATTGAAATATCCATGACATAAAAAACTCATTATGTCCGCTTCTTCTCCATTTTGCAAGTGAGTTGTTAAAGCATCAGATCCTATATGTAATTTGCAATTGAATAAATCCTTGAAGAAATCAATATTTCTTTCAATGTATTCTTTCACTCCACCTTGCCGATCTATTCCATAAACAATACAGGATTTATATTCTATAACATTTCTTTGAGGAAGTAGTGGTATTAAAGAGGCTGATGGACTATAAACTATAATATAATTTTCTATAAGTCTCTTATCATCCAATTTAAGTGCGTGAAAAGGAACTAAATTTAAAATCCCTTCTGGTATAATATATACAATATCATCTTCTGCTATATACTTTTTTATGGGAGTGACTAGCAAGTTTAATTCAAGCCAATGCTCGCCTTCCATGGAAGGATGCTTGATCTCTTTATTACAAAACTCAAGACATTGGGTGATTTTATCAAATGAGATATTTACAGTTTCAACATGAACATTTTCTTCTTTGGATGAAACTATAAAAATGTACGTACAGTCAGATGTGCAATAATACTCAATTAATACAATATTTTTATCTTGTTTTATTAAATATTCATGTATCTCAGAGAAGGCTAAACTTTTTTCTTGTTTTATAGCATAAGAATCATCATTCATTTGACCGACTGTTTCTCTCACTTTAGTGAGTTTCAATTTTAACCTTGTCAATTCATTAGGTGAATTCACACTTCCGTGTTGAATGTGATCGATTTCTATATCGGCTATTTTCTTGATTATTTCATATTCTTCATCTATAGCTTTTTTTAAATGAGTATTGTCAATTTGCAGAGTATTGGCATGCGAATGTGCCATTAAGTGATATAAACTTATACATTTACTATTTTCAAGGAAGTTAAACGCTTCTATATATTTCCCATATTTTATACACTGTGGTATTACATAATGAAGATAAGTATTAATTTTAGATGAATAAGCTATAATGTCTTTCTCATAAAGCAAATTATGTAATACTGAATTTGCGTAAGATACAAATAATTTACAATAAGAAAAAGCTTTTTCATATTCCCCTTTCTGATCATATGACTTTGCCATATTTAGACATGCTAGTTGCTTTATTTCAGGAAGATTTAATTCTCGGGATATTTCTAAAGCCATGATACTATATTCGATAGCAATATCAAAATCCCCACTAAGAAAATAGGCGCTTCCAATATTTAAGTAACAATAGGCTTCACCTTCTTTGTCTTGAATAGACTTCTTTATATCTAACGATTTCTGTAAATAATATAAAGCTTGAGACGAATCATATTTCTTATTTATATAAATAGCTCCTATATCTGTATAAGAACGCGAAATCTCCTGTTGCTGTTTGGTTTCATCGAATAATTTAATCGATTTTTTTAAATAATAAAGAGCTTTGTCCTCCATGTTTTCCATGTCCATAGAAGCAGTACCCATATTTTGGTAGCATATAGCAGCACTAGCTTGGTTATTTACTTCTATACAGATTTTTAATGCTTCTTTATATTCACTGATAGCTTCTATTTTTTTTCCAATATCTTGATAAACATTCCCAATATTTATTTTTGTTCCAATAATCAAATCACGACGTGAATATTGTATAGCAAAAGCTAATGACTGATTGAAATATTCTAAAGCATTACTGTATTTTCCCTCTTTTCTAGCAGCTATTCCCTTTGTAATATTATTCTCAATTAAATCTAATTCTCCTATATAAGATATATTTAAATTAGCATATTTCTTTTCAAACTGATTTAGTTCATCTATATTTCCAAGTAACTTATATAATGCAATAATTGTAGTATAACAATAATTTAACTTTAAAGCGTTATTTTCCTTTATTCTTATGTCTAAAGCTTGTTTGTACGAAATAATACTTTTGTTGTAATCTTTAGATTTATAGTACAAACTCCCTTCGTTTTCTAAGCAACAAGCCTCAATACTACCACAGCCAATTTCTCTTGCTATTTGCAAACTCTGTTCTGTATAATACAATGCTTTATCAGGATCACCGGAATCATCATAGATAGCACCTTGTGTCATTAAACAAATAGATAAATTCTGCTGATCTGTAAACTGGTTAGCCAACTCTAGTGCTTGAGAGTTCAAATCTAATGCCCTTTCAAAATCACCAATTATTCTAAACACTTCACTCAGATTATTTAAGCATTTTGATTCTAAAACTTTATCACTTATTTCCCTGCTCCTATTTAATGCATTCATGTAATTTTCAATTGATGTTTGAAAGTCACCTTTATTTTTATAAGCAGAACCTAGTACAATATAACAAGATATGGATGCGGGGGGATTGTTTTTAAATAGTTCCAAAGCCTTCTTTGCATATGTAATAGCTTTTCCACATTCGCCTATTTTATCGTAATTTATCGCAAGATTGCCATATAAATTATTTAACATATTGTGCTTTTGATGTTTTTCGGCCAGTGATACTGCATCTTGGTATTGCCGAGTGGCAGAGACATTATCTCCTAACATATTAAATATAATACCTTTATTGGTAATACACGAAATAACTCCTTCTATGAAGTTTTGTTGAGAAAATATCTGCATTAGATTATCAAAAATAGAATCGGCATAAGCAAAGTATGCTGTTTGACATAGAACTATTCCACATTGGTGCAAGTCATTATAGGTCAAATTAGGGAAATACCATTGAGCTTCTGATTTAAAATTCTCATAAAATGATTTAGGAGTGCCTTGATAATTTTCAGCAAACCTTCTTATAAATGTTATAATATCCATAGTGATAATTTTTATTGGTGTAAAATGAATGTTGAGCCAATGGTCTCTTTTTCTTTTCTTGAAAAGAAAGTGCCAATAATTCCTTCTGACTTTATTTCTGCCATAATTTTGAAGTCCCCCTTAAGAATACTACCTTTAGGTATTCCTACAATGGCATATAGATTTGTTTTATCTCCAAAAATACATTGTTCTTTTGTCGATTTCAATTCCCATGTGAATTCGGAATATGTTCTACAACCAAATGAAAATAATGTAGGCTCGTATTTTAACCATTTATTCCTTCTGTTTATTTCTATCAGTTTGTTTTCTATACTGATTTTACCTAAGTTGAACGTTATATCAGGAGCAATAGTTATAGATTCCTCTTTTTCTATTTTTGTTGTTATTTCTCGCGGAAATAAATCAAAGATAAAAGGCTTTTGTTCTGTTTCATTACCGATTTCATCGTTGGAGAAAGATTTTAAATGGATAGAGAATCTTGCCCATGTAAAAGTACAGTTACGATCAGGCAAAAAAGAACAAGACATACTTAAAAATAAAATATCATAATTAGAGAACCTTTGTGTTATTTCTTCTGTTGGTTTAAATTTCTTGTCATTTGATATGATTTTGCAATAAGGTAATCCGATTTTTACTCTATTGTTTTTTTTTGAAAATATTTCTTCTTCAGACGAATCACTTCCTAGCTCCAAGGTATTATTGGAATATTCCAACTTTATCTCTATTATTTTTTCTGCATTTTCATCCATAGTATTATTTTTTGTAATAAAAGCAATAATGTACTGGTGCGTTCTTAAACTATAGAATGAAATACTATTTATACGAAAATAATTTTATAATAGTTTCATAGTTAAACGCATTGTTCAGTTGTAAAAATACTGTTTTTTTGTCAATTAAATAAGCTTTTCAAAATTTTTAATGTGAAAAACTCTGATTATTTTTCTTTTAAAGTATGGATATATATAAAATACTCTAGGTGTCTATGTCCCCTAACTCTTAATTTGTTTGAGATAATATGCTTACTTAAAGAATGTTCAAGAAGTGATATCTGAAATCAGGGAAGATAGGCACGTCGATAGTTGTTAACCGTAGATGTTTTAATATTCTGTTTTTTTAGTTCGTTTCTACAGTATATTCATTGCTCATCAAATGGGATGCTTGATTTTACCATTTTTTGTAACTTTATAGTTGGTAGCAACAATATCGCTGGTACTTAAAAACTAAAAAACAAAAGTGCATTTCAATAATAGAGTGTTTTTATGTTGTGTATCAATACATTCATTAATACTCCTTACTTTGGATAATATATTTCTTTAGATATCATTATTTATCAAAAGATAGCACGGGCGATATAATTAATTTCGTTTTATGCTGGATGGTTTAAATTCAATACCTTTGTATTGATTCTGATGAAAAGTTTTAATCTATAAGATACAAAGTTATGAATAGTAAGCAATTAGGGCAGCGGTTGAGGATCGTTCGCGAAATATTCGGTTTAGGACAGCTTGATGTAGCGAAGAAGCTTGGCGTACCTCAGAGTTATATTTCGCGTTTGGAAAACGGAAGTATGGGCTCCGACCTTTTAATTAGTGCATTGGAGTTTTATAAACAATATATAAGTCTGGACAGGCTTCTCAATCAGAAGAAACCTATACTGGAATGTATTCAAGAGGAATTGGCGTCTCCTACGAGTGAATTGGTGAAAAATCGTATTGTTTTAGTACATGAAATGATTGATGAACTGTTTGACGCTTTTAAGGATGAACAGAATGCCAGAATAGCCGAGATAAAAAAACGGATACATGTTAAGATGGAAGCGCTTACTGTAGAAATAGATTGCAAATGACTATATGTGTACATAAAATAAGGATGCTGTAATGAAAACCGGGTTCGGATAAATGCACTTGTATAAAGAGAAAATTTTAATTTTTATGTGACACAAGTAGATAAGGGTTATTGGGATACTCCGGAAAAAAGGTTTCGGCAGGAGTGTTTAAGAAGATAAAAGGCAGTAGGGGAGTATTAATTCAGAAAAGTTTGTTTAATATAACAGATAAAGCTGGCTGCTAATTATTTAAGCAGGAGGTAACTGATAAATTGCAAGATATAGCTTATATAACGTTAAAAAAAGAACTAAAAAAAGCAATTTTGTTTAGTCATTTTGATGAAATGATTAAATTAGCAGGATTATAAAATTAGAGACCGTGGAGATAATATTATATATTTTGTTAGGAATGATTGCGGTAGCAGTTTGTGTATATCTATTTCACTTGCTCCGTTTAATCATTACTGTTTTGGCTTGGTTGCTGGCAGCTTATCTTTGTTTCTGGGGAGATAACGTGTTAGGTGGATGTTTAGTGCTGGGAATATGGTATGTTTTCCATTGTATTATGGAAGGCGTTGTACGTGTTTTCGGTGAACCGCAAGATAATGCATTAAAGGAGAATAAAGAAACGGGAGAAAGCTTTTTTTCATCGGCTAAGCCTGCTTCTCCACGTCGAAGGAAACAGGCTTCTTCAAGCGTTAATTGGAATTTTATTCTGATGTGCCTGATTCCTTTATTTTGGCCAGTGTTGATTTTCAAAACTTTCTTTGGTGGTAAACAAGCGGGTAAATTGAATGAATATGATTACGAGCAGCATTTGAAGTGTAATAAAAAATAAAAGAATGCATACCGTATAACTCTTCTTGAAAAACATTGCAGAATAAGAATTAATCATAAAATAGGCTCATAAATGATACTTTAACATGAAAATATTGCTATAAAGTATCTTTTATGTATCTTTGCGTCATGGATGATTTTAAGAATATCAAAAGAATGCCGAATGCTGATATTGTTATGGCACTTGGTAGAAGATTCAAAGAGTATCGTATAGCTTCTCAACTGACTCAAGCAGAAGTCTCGGAGAAGTCGGGAGTGAGCCTGCAAACTATTAAACGTTTTGAATCGGGGCAGACCTATAATATAACGATGGGCAACTTTATTGCATTGCTTAAAGCTATAGACTATGTAGATGGGTTGACTGAAATTCTTCCGGAAATTCCAGTTTCTCCTTATGTGATGGCAAAACTGGAGGAAAAGAAACCTAAACGAGTTCGTCATGGAAAATAACTTGAAAATAATGATTTGGGGACAAGAAGTTGGTCGTCTCTCTTGGGATCAACGTCGTAATCGGTCCGTATTTGAGTATAATAAGGAGTTCCTGAGTGATAATCTGGACATTGCACCATTGACGGCTTCTATCAAGAAATCACGAAACAGGTTACCGTTTTATGGGCAACCTTTTGATGATATATTCTATGGACTGCCTGCTTTCATTAGCGATAGCTATCCGGGAAGATGGGGAAATACCGTGTTTTCTGCGTGGGCGCAAGCTAATCACATTGCTGAACGTGACCTTACGCCTGTAGATAAACTCTCTTTTATCGGACAGCGTGGAATGGGGGCACTGGAGTTTAAACCTTCACAAGAAATCGGTACTGGAATGAGCTTGGTGCTTGATGATTTGTACCGTAAGGCTCAGGATATTCTTGAAGATCGGGAAGAGGTGATAGTGACAGGCGAAGACTTGACGCTTGAAAGCTTGTATGAAGTTGGAACATCTGCCGGTGGCCAGCATACCAAGGCGGTTATTGCTCGTAACAATAGAACGGGAGAGATTCGCTCCGGTCAGATTATGCTTCCAGAGGACTATACTTATTATTTATTGAAGTTTGCGGAGAAAGACTATTATCCGCTTACCGTGGTAGAATATGTTTATAGTAAAATGGCGGAGAAAGCAGGTATCACCATGATGCCTTGTGAGTTGATAGAAATAGGTGGCGACCGTCATTTTTTAACTGAGAGATATGACAGGAGGAATGGGAAGAAAGTCCATACCCAAAGTCTTGCTGCCATGAATCCCGAAGCCAATAGTTATGAAGACTTAATGTTTATCTGTGAAGATTTGAACCTGCCATACAAAGAAAAGGAGGAAACTTATCGCCGTATGGTTTTCAATATCCTTTCCACTAATGTGGATGCCCATATCAAAAACTTTTCATTCATGATGGAAGAGGGGGGCGACTGGCATATTACTCCTGCATACGACTTGACTTTTTCCTGTTTTAATCCGGGTAACAGATTTGACCCTGCACATTATTTAAAAGTGTGTGGCAAGACGATGAATATAAAGCGCGATGATTTATTGAATTTCGGCAAACGTTTTTCTATCAAGAATCCGGAAGAAATAATTGAGCAGACGACTGATGCTGTGATGCAATTCAGGAGTATTGCTGTTGAAAATGGTACGGAATCTTATTGGATTGACCGGATAGAAGCGCATTTTGCTGAGATGAGCCCTGATATGCTCTCTTCGCTCTCTGGGTATAAACCGAGTATCTACCAGTATTATTTAAAGGATGAGGAAATTTGGGTAAAAGAGGCTCAGTGGGTAGAAATGAGCAATGGCGCTATGCGTCTTACGGCTCTTATTAATGATGTTCCTTTTCGTGCAACTTTTGCTAGAAAATCAGATGTTGCCAAGAATGTAATGTTGCAGGGGGGCTGTAAGATGTCATTAGAAAATATGCAAGAATATGTCAATCTATATTTCTTGCCTAAATATAGAGATATGCAATCTTGATGTACTTAACAATCTGATTGGCGGATTGTATGACTTGTTGAATATAAACAAATAGTCGGTTATTTGACTTATATTGTTTAATTAGAAATAGATTTTTCCTTGAGATGGCATCAAATACTTTGGAGAACTCAGGTTATATTAAAAAACATCTTTTATAGCTACGCAAAGCGAACTCTAAGTAAGGCTTAAAAAGGGTTCTTGGTATTATTCAATTAATACGTAAAACTTTCTATCGTTTTTTTTCTTGTTCAATCAATTCTTTTATTATATATTGCAACGCCATTCTAGTTGAATAGACCCAAACAGAATTGATTATGAATAAAATTAAACAAATATTCTGTATCTTTTTATTAGCTTTTCAGGCACTCGCTAGTTATGCCGAGGAGCAAGTCACCTTGCGCAAAATGAAAGTGGGAGTATTCATCAGTCCTCCTTTTGTGATAGCTGAAGAAAACAATACATATTCCGGAATGGCTATTGATCTCTGGAAAGAGGTTGAAAGTGAACTCAATGTAGTTTCCCAATATGTGAACTATAGCAGTTTAGAAAAATTACTATCGGCAATCCAAGCCAAAGAAATAGATATCGCGGTTACCAACCTAACCGTCACCTATGATAGAGCACAGGTTATTAGATTTTCTTATCCGTGGTACGATGCTGGGTTACGGATTATGGTAAATGATGATCAAAAAGGCAGTATATGGAAAGAAATGAAGCAAAACGGGCAATTACAATCTTACGTATGTATTTTCCTAATTATCACCGTACTAACAATACTGCAAACCATTCTCTACCGAAGAAAGGATCCAGAATATCCTAAAAGATGGAGAGACGGGCTCTCTTTAAGCCTCTATAACCTGATGGAAACTTTACGAGGAGGAACTCTTGAATATAAATTCTTAGGATGGGCGGGACACTTGTTAGCTGTAATTTGGATGATATTCGGAATAGGAATAGTAGCTTACATCACTTCTACCATAACCAGTAGCATGACAAAAATCTCCCTAACATCTGAAATTAATGCACTATCTGACCTGTCAGGAAAGATTGTCGGTGTAGAAACTGGAGGAGTGGAAGAAGCTTTTCTGAGAAGCATCGGAATCAAGACTTTTCCTTACGATAATATTCTATTTGCAATTGAAGCATTGCAAAAGAATGAGGTACATGCAGTAGTCAGTGATGCTCCCGTTTTAGAATACTGGGTACATAAAAACCCACAGGAAAAGATAAGTGTAGTGGGTTCTCTCTTTCATCCGGACAAATATGCTTTTGCTACCTTCAAAGACAATAGCGAGTTAATTGACAAAATATCTGTAGTATTGATAAAGCTACATGAGTCTGGTAAAATAAAGGAGTTAAAAGACAATTACATGGGGGTAATATATGAATAATCCTGATATGAGTCAATCATTTTATATAGAACTCAGATTATAATAATGCGGATTTGATTGGAAGTGTTGTTACAAGGGATTGTCGGATAAACAAATGGATGGATGCCAAATCGTTGCTTCCGTATTTCGTACTGGCTTTGTACAAACTTTATTATCAGTGATTTCTCTAATATCCATATTTATAAGTTTTAAATGGTGATTTAATATTCTTATTTCTATTTCAATTCCCTTTCATCTATTCGATTTCGAGATGTTTCAATTTTTCTACTTTCCAAGCCTGTATCTTATTTCTGCATAACTTCGTTGGTAAATACTCTTTTTAATGGTAAAAAGGACGATTTATCAAAAGGAAAGCCGGTAACGGTCTGTTTTGCAAAGAAATGAAAAGATATGGCTAATTTTGTAGATAAAAAAGAAAATGCTCAAAATGGATCTATATGAAGTTATGGAGAGAGGAAAAAAGAATGTTTTATAATAGTTGCAATTTGCTTTTATGTGGCATTACATAAGTATCTGATGGTGTTTTCTTTTACTTCTTTAATAAACTGAATTAGAATAGCAGGATCGATATACTTATTGTTCCGTTTGCAAGTGATATGCAGGTGTGGTCCAGTACTTCGACCTGTATTTCCGGTAATACCTACTATCTCTCCTGGCCTTACTAGAGTTCCTTGTTCTACCCAGATACGAGACAAGTGGCAATAACTTACAAAATACTCACCATATTGGATGATAATATACTTTCCGGAACGTTTGTCTTCACCAGTTTTTTTCACTGTACCGTCAAGCATGGCATAGACTTCATCACTGGAAGCACGAAGGTCAAGACCGTTGTGATTCCGTTTCTTTCCTGTGAATGGATCTTTTCTTTGACCGAAAGGGGAATTGATTACAAGATGCTTCATTGGAAATGAAACACTGAGATAGCGGTTTATATACTCTTGACGTAAGCTGTCTGAAGGATGCTGTGATGAGGTGGCAGCGGGACTTTGGTTATCGATTGGTTTATTATGGTAACCATGGATGGATGCCTTATTGACGTTATCCGCTTGGGTAATTTGATTGTTTTCCATATCTGGATTGGCAGACACCTGTTCAATATTATAGAGCTTTGAATGCTGTGTAATTGTGTGGAATTGCCCGAAAACGATTTTTGATGTGCAAAGCATTAAAAAAGTGAAAATTGCTCTTGATTTGTTCATGATATATCTATTAAATGAATATTTGAGATTAAATTTGTGACAAAGATAGAATGAAATATCATAAAAGTGTAATATATGAATGTTAATAAAATTAATAGTTCGGAAATTCCTTATAGTGTACTAGAGACCTTCGGATTGACCCGTAACATGATAGATGATCTACCGATGGACGTGCTCTCTCAAATTATGTTGGGGCAGTGCTCACCTGTTTTGCCTGTGGAGGTAGAAGGAGAAAATGGTGAGAAAGTACGTTCAAGAGCACGATTCTCTCTAGTATATGCACAGGATGGGAGAGTGGATGTGGTGTTTCATCCTGTATTTCAACCGATTGGGGAAAAAATCTGTATGGTTACGCGGGATTTGACTACAGGAAAAGAGAAACTGAAGATTATGGATACATGTAAAGTGTATTCGGATGTAGTTGTGGAGGGACTAAAAGCCGGTCGGGTAGTCATGGATTACATGACTGCTGATGACGGTAGAAAAGTAAAGGCTTTTCTTCAATTGGACCCGGAAACAAATGAGGTGCTTGCTGTGCCTACGGTAGTAATCGGACGTAACCTTCAAACATTGGTAGGAGAGTTTGATTTGACTGTAGCTGAAACTAATTGTATTCAGAACGGTGAGGTATTGACTATTGCTCAAGAGGATGAACAGATTTCTGTCGGACTGGACTTGAATTCACCAACTGGATTGCGATTTGAAAAAGGGAACGAAAAGCGTTGGAAGGAAGGTAGCATGCGCCAGTGGAACAAGTATTCAGTAGGTGTATTCGGCTGTTGGATGATGGATGACGGTGAATTGTCATATATAAGAGAAGAGGAATACACAGAAGAAATTTGGGATGAAATAGAGCGACAGCGCAATAATAAAGTAAAGAATCAACCAATACATAAGTTATAATAGGATGAAAAAGAAGTATTTACCAGAAGAAGAACTGATCGAAAAAATGCAGAAATCAGAAATCGGTTGGTTAGAGTATGTGACAGGATTTTCAAAAGAATGGGATGAGGAGTTTGCGGCTTTTCTTCAAGAAACAGCACTGGAGGCAACCGAAGAGTCAGCTCAGCGTTTTCTTGAATATAGGAAGGTACGAATGGAAAAGGGACTGGAGGAGGGTAATATGTAAATGAAGATAGCTATGGATGAACGAATGCGTGAAAAAACTGTTCCAAAGGAAAAAGACGATTCCATGATTCTATCACGTGACGGAAACAAACGGTTTGTATTGTTCCATGCAGGAAGCCGGAAGATTATAGAGGTGGATGAACATACAGCTTCGAAATTGATGTTGCTAGAATCTCTCGGAGAAACAGATAAGAGCCAGCGTATTGCTTCACGGTTGATGGGAGGAAGGACTGAGGAATTTCGGTTAGATGCTGCTCTATTGGCGGAAATTGTGGAGAAAGGGCAAAAGAATATGAATTGTTCTACTTCTGAATCTCTTGTCGGTGCGAAAGAGGATATGCGGAAAACCGGAAAAGAAGATTGTCGAAAATCGGTATTGGACGCACATGTAACAGGAATCGGTGCTGCCGGAGATTTTCAATTGACGGCACGGATACAAGATCATAAATCGGGTGAGGTGCATGAAGTGAAGGGAGTGATAACGGGGTTTGATGCTGCTATGTTACGTAGTGATACCAATGAGCAGGGAAGGGATGGAACTGTGCTGAGAAATGCACAAGCACTTGCCTGTGAGAACTTTGAAAAAGGAATGTCGGCAGCTTTTACTCCCCATAATGCTATGACAATGAAAATGGAATAAAGGTTTGCTATCGAATTTTTATTCTTTCGAGAAATTAATCTAAAAAACAAATAATTAATGGCACTTAGGAAGAATTCTAATCCAGCTCCGATGCAGCTGCATCCGGAGTTGCGGGAACTGCTTGTCCGTAACGGAATGGAAGCAAGTATTGTAATGAATGATACAAATCCTCGTTTGCTAGTACGCGGGCATGATTCGCCTGTACTCTCTTATGACCTGACAATGGAGCAAGTGAAGAAGTTGACGGGCTGGGGAAGTAACTTTGCCAATAAGACTGCATATGTTGCTTTCACAGATTTGGTGGAGAAGGATTTTGATATGCCGAAGGACTTTGTATATGCCCGAAACGCTAACGGACGGGTAGCTATGGGGTTGCATGGATATAGAATTGGTGCAGGGGAATACGGTCGAATAGGGCCGATGAGCACCCGTCAGGCAATTTATGCAGGTATGCCTCTTTCACCGCGATACTATGTGGATCGTCCACACGGATTCTTTGGAAGATTGACTGGCTGGCTGGGATGGACTCCCCGACAACAAGAGGGTTTCCATTTGCGGCGTACAGATGGAAGGTTATATATGCCGAATGGCGCTCCTGTTGTTCCTGACAGACCAGACGGACGAATGAAACCGGGTGAATTCCAGTCAGGAGGATATGGATTTTATTACAAGGGAGAGTATCCGGAAATGGTGAAAGATGATAATCCCAACCGGGTGAAAGATCCGTTGAATGAATTGAAGGAGGCTTTTTTACCTATGTCCGGGAAAGTGGAGAGGTTGAAAGAACCTGCCAAGCCTTACAAAGAACTGGTATCATCATCTGTATATTTTACGGCAGATAAATTCATGGAATGTCTATCCTCTCACGGTATTGTAATAGATAAAGAAGCAAAGACGCTCACTATGCAACCGGAGCAGACGACCTTCGACCTGAAATATGACTTGACAGATAAGGAGCTGAAGATATTGACTTCGAATTCGCTGAAAGACACTAAGCTGGAGGAGCGGCTGACTATCATAAATGGTATTATCGCTCAGGATTTTGAGCAGCCTGTGACAATAGAGATTCTGAATGGTCATGAACGGATAGATATTCCTCTTAAACCGGCTACGGTTGAGGAGATTAGCAGGCAGGAGAAAAGGCAAAATGAGGAAAAGAAGATTGTTCAGCCTGATGTCCGGACAGAATGGGTGAAGGAAAATGAGGAATTGAGAGTTGTGCCGGACGGCAAGGTAATTCCTATCATTACGGAAATGGACGGACACCATTGGGAGCGGAATGTACGTGGGGGACGTGATGTGGTGCTGAAGAACGTGGTGGCTTATGAGAATGGCAAAGAGTTTTTTTTGCATGCGGAAATTAATGGAGAATTGTTCGAACGTACGCTTACGGCAGAGCAATTTAAAGAACTCTATTACCGGACGGATGAGGTGCGTATTGAAATGGTAGATAAATTGCTGGATGGAATCTCTTTCAAGAACGGAGATTATAAGGGTGAACTGGTTAATGCCAATGTGACGGATGCTGCCCGGCTGTCCGACATAAAGGATAGCAAAGGATGGTTCCGGGAAGGTAAAGACGGGCGTGAGGTGAACGTCGAGCGTATCGGTGTACAGGCATTTGACGGTGGAAAGTATGTAATGAAAGGTTCGGTTGACGGGGAGGAGATCAGTCGTAACATAAGCAAGAAGGATTTTGATAAGTTTCTTGCTATGGATGATTACCATCGGATGCGGATGTTTTCAAAATTGTTCGATGAAGTGGATATGAAAGAACGGCTAGGACTTGGTGGCCGTGTTACAGCTGCTTTGGCTGCCGGAGTGACAGTAATGGGAGAAATGACCTTGGGTGAGGAACCCAGCATGCACTATCATCGGCCATATGGACCCATAAGTCAAGTCAGAGCTTATTATAAGCCTGGAGTGGATACACCAGAAGAAGTTGCTATGCGTAATTTCGAGGCTGCGGCTAATACGGAGAACCTACAAAACGGATTGAGAAAATAATGATTATATTATGAGCGAATTCACTTATGAAGACTTCAAAAGTCGTTTAAGTATTCAAACGGTGTTGGAGGATGCAGGATATCATTTTGATCGTCGGCAAGGTTTGCGTAATCCTGTTTATGTGAAACTGGATGGGGATGGCAGACGTGTTCATGGTAATAAATTTGTTGTGAGGAATGGGGCATTTTGTTTTAAACCGCCTGAAAGACGGTGTTATAACGTGATTTCCCTTATTAAAGAATTTCCGGAGATGTTTGCAGATTATAAACCAGGAATGAATTTAGACCGATTGGTAAATTTGGTATGTAACCGATTGCTGAATAATCCTACTGTTTACAAACAATATGATATTAAGGAAGATAGACCGGCACAGGTGTTTGATGAATCCATTTATGAAATAAAAAATTATGATTTGAATGACTGGGATTCAAGAAAAGCATTTTATCCATTCTTTAAGGATCGTGGACTGGATTTGAAGACACAGGCTGCTTTTGCTGATTATTTTGTTCTTGCCAAGAATATGGGACGTGAGGATGGAAAGCAATATACTAATCTGTCATTCTTGTTCCGTATACCTAACGATGAGAAAAAGGTTGTCGGGTATGAAGAACGCGGATATCTTCAGCTGAACTTTCCCGGTGCAAAGACACACAGGGGGAAAGCTATGGGGACGAATTCTGTTGATGGACTATGGTTTGCCAATCTGAGTGGAAAGCCGTTAGCACAAGCAGAACGGGTACTTTGGTTTGAGAGCGCTTATGATGCCATGGCGTATTATCAGATTCATAGGGAGAAGGGAGAAGATACGAAAGGAGTATATGCTTCGACAGGCGGGAGTCCCAGTGAGAAGCAATTCAGCGGTTTGATAGCAGCTTGTCCGAGAGCGATGCATCATTTGTGCTTTGATCGTGACCATCCTGGACAAATGTATGCTTGTACATTTGCCGCTGTGAAAGATAACAGATTATTCAGTAGTTATTCCATGAAGAACGGCACGATTGTATTTGTGGATAAAACGGATGGACGATATGACCGGCACGAAATTGCACGGGAAAATTTTTCCTATCAGAATTTCTGTAAGGAATTCGGGATACACGATTCTCAAACTGTTTATCATCCTGCTGCCGAAGGGTACAAGGACTGGAATGACCAATTACTGGGTAAACGGATGAAGGTGGAGGAGGCAGAAAATATAGGAAAGGATGAGCGGAAAGTGTCAGATGAGGGAGAATTAAGTTCGAAAAAAATGGAGGAAAAGAAGGAAGAGAAACGGGGTTATGGCTTCGGTAGATAGATTCAAGATAATAATAATTAATGTTGTAGTAATGGGTTGATTATGAAGGATTCAGATGTTAAAATCATCCGCCCGGATGTCCGGCAATTTGTGATAAATGAGTTACATTTGTTGTTGTTGCTTGTACTAGGTGTACTTTGCTGTGGTTTAGAGGAAATACCTTTCAGTGATATACTAAAGATAAGTTGTCTGCTACTGATGTTCTACTTAGCTTATAGTTGTCTGTTCCTGCTACGTTGTCGATTCACCATTACGGGTGAACAGCTGATTTATGAGCGTGGCGTGTTTTCAAGGAAATCGGATTTTATCGAACTATATCGTGTGGTGGACTTTAAGGAGAACCGTTCGTTATTGCAGCAACTTGTCGGGTTGAAAACTGTGGTGGTTTATTCCGGTGATCGGACGCATCCGCATCTGGTGATAACAGGTGTGCATAATCGTGTACCATTAGTGGCGATTATCCGTGAACGCGTGGAGTATAATAAACAAAGGAAGGGAATTTATGAGATTACAAACCGTTAAGTTATTGTTCATGACAGGTCTTCTGATTTATGCTGGTAGTCTGTCTGCACAGGTGTATCAAAATCCTTTGGAGTGGATGGCTCTCGGAGAAGGAAATGAGTCTATAAATAAGGAGATATCATCACAGATAAAGGGACAGACTGAAACGGCTGTTTTGCAAAATACTATTGCTGCCGAATTCAAAAAGATTCATGAATGGGAGAGAAAATACAGTGACTATACCAAAACAGTAAGCGGTTATGCTTCATCCCTAAAGGCAGCCAGTTGCATCTATGATGATGCGTTACGCATCTTTATTACACTTGGGAATTTGAAAAAAGCCTGTGAAGAGAATCCACAGGGGATAGTAGCTTCCATTCCTATGAATACATTGTATTTGGAAACGGCGACAGAACTTGTGTCCACGTTTACCCTGATACGGAATGCAGTGGCTAAAGGTGGTTCAACAAATATGCTGACAGGTGCGGAGCGCTCAGAAACATTGTGGGCCATCAATGACAAACTGGCTGAGTTCAACAAGAAGATTCACCGGCTTTATTTGAGTATCCGTTATTATACTCTGCTGGATGTATGGTATAACTTGTCGGCTGGAATGATAGAGCGGATACCTGGCACTATCGCCCGACAAGCGCATGAACGTTGGCGGAGAGCTGCTAGAAGTGTTTCATATTAATGGTAGATGAGAAGGGAAAGAAATATGATAAAGGTAGACACTGATGGCTTTTTGTATCTTAACGCATAGAGAAAACCTCTTTATATAAGTAAAAATATGGTTTCATTGGCAATGATGCCTTGGCTATTTACAATTGATAGCTAATATATTATTTATATTGGTAGTGTAACATGGAGACTAATAATACTCTGTTTCGGGTACTAAGTAAAGACTATCTCCTTGGGGTAAAAATTTGTAATATTGAAACGTTCCTCTACGTGAATCTTTTATTGTGTCTTCATATGTTATAGCCATTCCAATGCCAATCAAGTTTTGAGAGTTTAAACAGATGCTATCTTTAATGTATTTTGCAAAGCAAACAGCACTTTGAAATGTACAATTAGCATAATAACAGGCTGTATCTTCGGTTGAAAACAGAATGCCATACCGATATTTAGACGAAAAATCAATCGGTATGTTTCGTATCATTATGTCTTCTCCCAAGCTATCAACATTAACGTACATTCTATCTATTTTATTCCAAGACTGCTCTTTTTTCAGTTTATCAAAATATTTTTTTTCGCTTATTGATAATTCCGGTTGTTTAGGTATTGAATTTGCCATAAATAGTGCCGGATACGGAAAAATGCAGACTCCGATAATGATAACTGTCCAAAGCAAAACCAACAGTGTACGTTTTATTATTTTCTTTTTCATAGCTATTCCGAGCTAATCTTTTCTATAAGGTAATAAATTTAGACTATCTCCATGTTGTGAGAATTGATATAACCTATACATGCCCTTACGTGAATCTTCTATTGTATCTTTATACGTTATGCTTATGTATATTTCAATTAAATTAGGTGAGTTTAAGCAGATGCTATCTTTGATTTGCTTTGCTATTGTCTCAGCATTTTTTGGGGTGTAATTTGCATAATAGCAGGCTACATTTTCAGTTGTCAGACTTATTGTATATGTATATTTAGACGAGAAATCAATTGGTATGTTTCGTATCATTATGTCTTCTCCCAAGCTGTCGATATTCATGTACATTCTGCTAATTTTACTCCAAGGCATTTCTTTTTTTAGCCTGTCAAAATATTTTTTTTCGTTCGTTGATAATTCCGGTTGCTTAGGCAGTGAATTTGCCATAAATAGTGCTGGATATGGAAAAATGCAGGCTCCGATAATGATAACTGTCCAAAGCAAAACTAATAGTGTACGTTTTATTATTTTCTTTTTCATAGCTAGTTAGGCATAATTATATAATTATGACCTAATGAAATACTGTCTTTATGTAAGTCAAATTTATAATATTTGTATTTATCGCTATTACCTGATTTCTCAGTAGGATGTTTGTACTCTATTACTACTTCAATGTTTGCCAAATTTGGTGATTTGAAACATATACTATCTCTAACATATTTAGCGATAGTAAAAGCATGTTCTTGTGTATTGTTATTGAAGTAAAAAATAGTATCTTCCGTGCCCAGACTTATTGTATAGATATATTTAGACGAGAAATCAATCGGTATGTTTCGTATCATTATATCTCGCCCTAAGCTGTCGATATTCATGTACATTCTATCGATTTCATTCCAGGACTGTTTTTTTAGTTTCTCAAAGTATTTTTTTTCACTCGTTGACAATTCTGGTTGCTTAGGCAGTGAATTTGCCATAAATAGTGCAGGATACGGAAAAACACATATAGCGATAAAAATTATTATTCCAAGTATAGATAAAAGATTTTTTATTATTATTTTCTTCTTCATTACTAATCCTTTCTCTCTTTTTTCATGTGATTGTGATAATAGGTATCTATTCTCTTTGCTATAATAATTCAATATGTGTGGTTACGTAAATTTTGATGGTATCTTTTACACTATGGTTATCTCCATTTAAATAAATTTGGGATACCATCTTCTCAATATAATATATAATGCGAAACAAAATGAATAAATAATAGGATATACCACTCCCAATAAAATGGGAAGAGCATACTCTTCCCTTGAACTTCCAATAGTTCGATTCCCACCAAACAAATACAACAACTTTTCATATAAGTAATTATTCATAGCTGAATCAATACATAAAAACACAACAAGTAATATACAAGACATAAGCAACAGTGTAATCCTATGTATAAGCCATCTATTATTCTTTTTTCGTATGATGAATATAGCTATCAAAGTAATAAGCAGCCATAATAATGAGAATCCTATTCCTGAATTTATAAACAGATATATCCGGTTATTCAGCCCACCAATTAGATTTAAAAGTTCACAAAATTCGGATAAAAAAATTACTACAACAATTCCGCTCAGTAAGCCTGTCAATATCATATAGGCAATATGCTCTATTTTATTTCCCAAAACCATACTTCTTTTGATTTATTTTTATCACTGTACCAACCATCCCAATATAGCCCTAAGGTATTTGTTAGAAAGTTAGATACTCTGCCTTGGCTTCGTAATTTATCAACTCCTCTGATAATATGTAATAGATGAAATTTTATAAAATCACCTAAAACGATTATGTTTTGTCAAATATGTACTGGCTGGATAGAATCCTAGAAACTTTCTTTTCTTTTGTCTTTTATAATATCCATTTTCATCTAAATATACATCCAATCTCCAAAAATTAATATCTTCTTTTTTAAAGATATCACCATAATTTCTCATAAAAATTGCGATTTCATCATCTTCATTCCAATTATATGTATATGGAATTCTATATATAGCAATATAATCTTTTATATATAATTTATCTTGTTCTCCACTATATGTACATACAACCTTTCCCAAATATTCATATTCGTTGGGACTATGAAAAATAATGGTAGGACGAAGCATATAATAGAAATACAGTACCATTATTATACTTAATATAATGCTCCATCTGACTATAGCGAACTTCTTTACTTTGCAAAACATACATGTTTCAATTTACTTTCAGTCATTATTGCGGCATCTAATGCATTCAAAATATCTTGTGCAGTCAATGTTTCAGCAAATCTCCCATATTTATAATATAGGTTAAAACCTATTTTTATAGCAGTCTTATCATCGCCTGTATCTTCTGCATTTCCGCCCTTACTATCTATTATTTGAGCTAAATCTGCACCATTTAATAAAGTATCCTCATCAAATCCTACACTCAACCCCACATAACCATAATGAATATTTGACCAAACATCGTAATAATAATCATAATCCTTGTACTTATGATAATAACTTTTGTATATAACTTGTGTTTGGGGATGAGTTCTCTCAACAGCCAAATGGCGAAATTTATCTCTGATTTTTGGCTTGTGATCCCAAGGCCTTTTGGCAAAGACTCTTTCTATCCATAATATTTTGGCTTTCAAAAGATTTTGAGGCTCTGGCGGATTTAAATATTTCCCTATTGATTTATTGTTTTTCCATTCTTCATATCTCTTTTTATATTCTTCATCCAATGTCCAATACCTGATACTATCGGCTATTTGGCTTCTCGTATTTGTTTTTATTTCATTAACAATGTATTCTGCAATAGCAATTGCTCCATCAACATGTTTACATCGCACCATTGTTTTCTCACTAACTTTAACTGTCGGAGATTGGAGATAAGGCATTATTATTTCTTTGTCGAGCCATTCTTTTTTGATTGTGAGCTTTATGACTTCTCCTTGTTTTTTAAGCTTTTCTCTTTTTCCTTCAATTTCCACCATCCATTTTACGCGATTCCTGTCGTTTTGTGAAACATTGATATTATAGTTCTTTACCCTATATTCAACCTCGGTATTGAGATAAGCTGTTTTTGTTCCTTTTACAGCCGTAACCAATGGAGTTGACATTGCTTGCGGTTCAGTCCTCACAATATACTTAACCTCTTCCTCTTCATATTCTTGCCAGCCGGTTGCATATTCATCGCTTCTGTCAAGCCGGAGCATTTTATTATTAATATCCAATCTCATGGGGCTTATGGCAACATTCGTGGTCATGTTTGAAGGTCCTGCACGTTGCATTTCTTCTATGAATTGGTATATATACGCATCCTCAAACTCTATCCGTTTGATGCAAACTTCGTCATCTCCCGAAAGGACTTCAATCGAACCGGTTACTTTCGGCTTATCTTTACTTGTCATTAGGCGGAACAATTCCGAATCTTCAGTAGATTCGACTTGTGCAAAAATCTCTCCACCATAAATATGGCTACAAGGACGTCCTTTCTGATCTACATCTCTTTGAAATGCATGACTAAATCGAAGAATATCATACTTCTGATTATTGACTTTTAAAACAGCTTTTGTTAAATTCATATGCAATTTGCTTTGTTATTTTTTGTCTAGTTTGAAGATTACCGGAAAGGTGTATTCTACTTTCACGGCTTTGCCTCGCTGTGTACCCGGTTTCCACTTTGGCATCAGTTCTACTATACGGAGAGCTTCTTTGTCCAAATCAGAATCTATGCCACGTACTAAAGTCGGTTCGGTGACAGAACCGTCCTTGCCAATTATAACTTTTACAATAGCTGTTCCCTGTATGCTATTCTTACGGGCATGTTCAGGATATTGAATATTTGCAGCAATAAAATCCAGCATTGCTTTTGTCCCTCCCGGAAATTCCGGCATGATTTCCACTGTTTCATAGACGGGTTCTTTCACTTGTTCCTGTTCTATCTGTTGTGTACTTTCACTCTTTTCCATTGCTCTCAATAAATTTTCAGGAATGGGCGTTCTTTTCACCCTCTTCCATTCATTTTCATTGTCTGTCAGTCGAAATTCAGCCATCATTAAAATGGGTTTTCTGTCAATATCGACTTTGTAAAAATAGCGATAAAGCCCCGGTTTATTCGGATGCACATCCGGATAAAGAGAAGCACTCAAGGTCCGTTCTCCTTTATTAAGTATCACATAACCAATATCAAAGAAATTGGCGTTCATCGGTAATTCCCTCCAAATACCCTTTTCATCCTTGAAAGTGATATAATAATGTTCACCACATTCAATTTCCTTTCCACTAAAATTATTGAGAATAAATGTCGCTTGCTCTACTTCCGTCGAATAGACCGGATATTCGGGACGTATATAAATGCCGAGCGTGTCGCTTGTGCCCACCTTTTCATTGATGATGGGCACTTCTGTGCCATTGAAGCGAAAAGCCGGGGAATCCATCACTTTCTCCCGGAATTCTTTCCGCTTTTCAGGAGTATTCATAATCATATTAATCTCTACATGGTGCAGCCCCACACCATATCCTGTTATGTTTCTTCTTATTTTTTCATTCCCTGCCTTTTCCAGTTTCTTGCTTAGCTCCTCTTTGATGGCAAGCAATTGCTTTTGTGAATAGTTACTTCCCCCTATAAGTTCTATCCTAAAGTGCTTATTTCCGGCAGCCTTCTCCAATTCCTGCCGTGCTATTACTGTATCCCCCGTAACCTGAAAGACAAGTTCGGATTTATCGAAATAGATGCCTTCAATGAAATCAGGACAATTAGGGGTTTCCAAGGAAAGTCCCGCAATATGTGGGTCATTACCATAAACTTTGCCCAATGTGTCCAGTATCTCCATTCCTTCCGATTGGTCATAGGGCTGTTCTATGCTATCATTTACTAATTTATTTTCTTTTACATGGTTCTCTTTATTCATCTTGCATGATGAAAGAATCATTAAGAAAAGGATATAATAGATTTTGTTCATGATGTCTCTTTTTTACGGGTTTATAGACAATAACAAAAATACAAAATATATACTTTTATCAAGGGACATTCAAATTTTAATTTGTACCAGAAATGTCTTTCGGCTTTTATTTTCCGGTTTAATTAAACCAGAACATAAAATAAGAGGGTATTCGTTGCCGACCTACCCTCTTGTGATTTACTGGCTTAATACATCGTTAGATTAAATCTACTATTAATATTACTAATTTTACACATATATGCAGTCGTACCATCTCCGGCACTAAGAATTCCTATCGGATTGTTGCTTGTTAAGTAACATAAACCTCCACTATCTCCTCCCTGACTATACACGCTGACTTCTATGAAATCATTCATCGTTTTATAGATGGTTTCACCTCCTTCTTTATAAGAAATATGTGCATCGGTACTCGGACTTACAATGGTACCACTTTTAACGGCAGCTGTCTTGGCTCCTTCTAATTTAATAGAGGTGCCTTTTTTGAAACTTGTTCCTAATGTTGTTGATATTTTCGCCCCTCCGAATTTAGTTGTGTAAGTAAAGGAGAATATCCCGGTATCATAGGGAATAAAGGCTCCGTCCACCTTTTCAGTAACAGTACAATATGTCGGCTGATTCAACAACTCATTTTCATATTCCATGAATATAGATGTATCGTGAGGAACATGACCGGCTGTAACTATACCGACATTTCCAGCAGCGTCTTTAGCTCGATAGCCGATGCTTCCTGTTGATGTTGTTCCCAATCTGTTTATTTGGGCACAAGGTTTCATTTCCAAAGCACATCCTTGAGGGATTCCATTGGATTGTTCAAACTTTATTAGAGGGGATGAAGATACCTTATTTTTGAATCCTGCTATATTGGCAGGTGTGCAATTCATGCGTATAACTACTCTGTTAAATTCTTCATCAACAGCTAATGCAGACCATTCTATTCCTTCAATAAATTTGTAATTAGATTCATTTGAGAAAAAAACGCTTATCTGTCCCTTCAGTGAACTTAGTTCATTGTAGGAATATTCACAGGGGATTAATCTAATATTGGTAGATTTTGTTCTATCCTGATATTCATTTTCAATATTCTGGGTTACATCTCCTTTAATCAGAATAGCTACTTCTCCATTTTTGATATACGTTCCACCATAATTATTCGGATAAACTATATCAATCTCACCGGAACGAGTATTAGACATAAAAGATTCATCCAAATTCATACAGATTTGATCTACGTTTACTTCTTGTAAAGGAGGAGTGTTTACTACCGATCCATTGTCCATATTATCGGAACATGATGCAATGAATGTACTTAATAACATTGATAATAACAAAATTTTCTTTTTCATCATTTTTTGTGTTTAAAAGGTTATTAAATATTCAGTGAATTTTTAGTACTCACATCATTTGTATTCTATTTTTTGTGTTTTCTTGAAATTATACCCTCTTAATATATAAGATGCAGAAATTCGGTTTTACTATCCATTTTTTATAAGAAAATATTTTTTATTGTTCTAATTTGTGGTGGATGACTTGAAGCTAAATTCGCTTTTGTAGATTCTAATCCTATGTTATTGTACCAAAGGATAATGTGTTATGTAATGTACGATTTTCATATACGATGATTGTTTGATGCGAAATTAAAATTAAAAAAACAGAGCTTTTTCCTTATCTCTTTTCCCTTCACTGATAATCTGTATTCCTTTGTCAGAAAATGATAATCGTGTTTTTAACAGATATGGGAGAAGACATAAAATATATTCTTACTTACTACAAATTTATTAACGGGTCGAAAAGATGTGTTTGGTTCGGAGTCTTCCTGTTAATGGCTGTCTCGAAGTTGAGTGCCCAGGTGGATCCTACATTGACCGGACTGATTCTGACTTATACAGATAAGGCGGAAAAACAGTTGAAAAGCCAACAAGCAGCTATGGCGTTGGAAACAACAGGGCATGTTTGGGTGGCTTCGGAAGTGGAAAAGACAACAGAGGTACAGAAGGTTTATAATGATTATCTGGACTCTTTCAGGGATGTAGTATGTTATGCCGCACAAATTTATGGATTCTACGTGGAGATTGATAAGTTGCTTGATAATATGTCGGATATGAATCGTGTATTGAAGCAACATCCCAGCGGTGCTTTTGCAACAGTATTGTCAACCCACAAAAATGTGATTTATAGAAATCTGACACTTAACAGTGTGGAAATTGTGAATGACATCCGGCAAGTCTGTCTGAGCAATGTAAAGATGACTGAGAAGCAGCGTGTAGAGATTGTCTTTAACATACGGCCAAAATTAGTAAAAATGAATCTCCTGCTCCGGAGGTTGACGCGGGCTGTTAAATATACCACTTTTGCTGATATTTGGGCAGATATCGAGTCACTGGAGAAGGAAAGGCCGAATAAATTAGTTATTGCCCGTGATTGCATCGGAAGATGGAAAAGGAAAGGGTATGTCGGTTTTTGAATAGTTGATTATGAGAAATCATACGTCCATTATCCTTATTTGAAATATGGACGGGCTGGTATAATACAAAATGTTTGTGATTTATGGGAGTTTGGAAAAATTTGGCAAAAGTAGTTACTTATCCTGTGACACATCCGCAACGTGCCGTGAGGGAGGGCTTTGGCATAGCTAAGAAGGGGGCTATTGCCGGTACTGTTGGGTATTTGGGCTGGAAGAAGCTGACAACTGACAAATCGTTGGCTCGTATTGCCGGTGAAGCAGTCGTTGGAAAGTCTGTCGTAGATGGTGCAGTCTCTATAGGGAGTGATTTGAACGGACTGCGTGAGGAAGCGGGCGGTGCTCTTGAAAAGGTTAATGATACATTAACCGGTGTGAATGGCGGCCTGAACGGTGTGAATAAATTCTTTCAGGGGCTTTTCAGTGGCAACGGAGGAAATATGTTAGGAAACTTTTTCTCGAACCTTGGTTCAGGAAATGTGTCAGGGTTAGGCATAGCCGGTCTGGTAGGTGCCGCCTTGTTGATTTTCGGACGCTTCGGTTGGTTTGGTAAGATTGCCGGCGCTTTACTCGGAATGCTGGTTATCGGGAATAATTTCAATCTTAAAAGCAGTACGGGCGGGCAAACTACCCGTAAGGATACACAGAAATTACCATACTCAAATGCTTCTGCTTATTCACCAAAAGACGATCAACATAGGGTGTTCGTAAAGGCATGGAGTAGTGACGGGAAAGACTGTCCTGCCGTGGAAATGCCGAGACAGCAATATGATGCGCTTATCCGTGAGGGGTATACTAATGCGCAAATTTACCAAGAAGTATCACAGATGCAGAAAGAAAAGGAAGAGGAAAAAAGAAGGGCGGTTATCGTCCGTTAAAAATATGCGATTATGACTTATACAAATGAGATGAACCTTGCTTCGGATAGCGGGTATTGCATGCCCTTTGAGGAACGGGACGGGAATGTGGAACTGACACTTCCGTACGGAGAACAGATACACCCTAAAACCGGAGAGAATTTTTTTCATCATGGAGTGGATTTCAAAACGGAATATTACCTATTATCTGCATTGGCAGACGGGAAAGTGACCGGTATTGGTTCTGACACAAAACATGGGTTATATGTAATTATCCAATACGGTGAATATATCGTGAAATATGGTCATTTATCCTCGTGTCATGCTCTGTTCGGACAGCAGACAGCTGCCGGACAGCTGGTAGGTGTGAGTTCTGAACTATTGCATTTGGAGGTACATTATGGAGAGGAGGAGGTGAACCCAATAGATTTTATCACCATGCTATATTCGAATATGAAAAGTAGCGGTATGCAGGGCGAAGGAACGTTTCCACCGGAATTTGTATGCATCGATGCGGATGTGATTACGGACTATGATACACAAAAGAAAACGATAGAAGAGATGATGCTCCGCTATTATCCGGCATATATGGAGGCAATACGGCAGGGAACATATACTGTCGGAAAACATACAGAACAGTCGTTACGTAATATCTTTACGGTTTCTGCCATAAAGAATTATTTTTTTGAAACGATTCCTTCGCTTGCGAATCCACTAGGGATTGGAGCGAAAGCGGCACCGGTAGCTGCGAAAGTACAGAATCTGTTGATTGCCGACTTTTTGAATTATTTGGCTTTAAAACATCATGTATTTCTGCCTGGATTGACGGAGGACGAAAAAAAAAAGTAGAACGTCAGGCGGTTCTTGCTTGCGGAATCATAGATCCATTGGCTCAACTGGAGATTGATATCCAAAGTTTTGACATCCCCAGGCTGGTGACGGTTTATCCCGATCAGGCCGGTATCCGTTGGTGGACGAAGGCATGGTTTAATAACCGTTCGGAAGGCGAAGCCGCCGTAGAGATTAGCCGGGAAAAGGCATTTAAATTTATGGCGGGTGAAATAGTGAAAGATACGATGCTAGAGAAATACTTTCCCAGACAGATGCAGATTTATCATCAAGCTATCGAGCAGACGAGGGAGCAACTTTTGTTTTCCTTGGATGAACCGGTAACGCAACCAGTATCGGATTTACAACTAAATCTATAGATAAATTATATGGAACTATCAGAAGAACAGGTATCTAAATTCGCAGAGTTCGAACGCTGCTACAGCCAGTATTTCTATGGTTCGGTGGCACCGCTTATGGAACAGGTACGTAAGGAAGTGAGTGACAAACAATTGGAAGAAATGAAAGAGTATTCCAACAGTTTTGCCGGAATCCTATCCATGATTTCCAGTCCAATGGGAGGCCCATCGAGTAACTCTATTGATATGATTGCCCGAACCGGAGTTTGGAGTCGCCTGAAAACAGAAGATTACATAGCCTTGTGTCAGGAGCGTATCGGTAAATCGGAACAAATAACAGCTGATTTGAAGCTGATTGCCAATGACTGGCGCAATGAACTGGTTAGTGTTGTGGGGCGTGAACACTATGATTCAATGAGCAAGGCACTGGGAACGGATGTCGCCTATGCCTATACAAGCTATCGTATGGAACAGCTGATGATAGACCGACTTGTTCGCCAGAATATGCCTAAATCATCTTTGGATTATATTATGAAGAAGGCGGCAGATGGCAGTTTGTTGGGATTGCCTGCCCAACTTCAGCTTTCGCCTCTTGACAGGGAAATAGCGGAAGCAAGCGAGAAAGCTTATGAGCCTACTCTTTTGGAAAAGGGGACAGGTAAAGTGCTTGGTTTTGGCATGGATACTGTGACAACATGCGGCTTTTCCAGTTGGGCAAATGTTGGGAAACTTGCATTATTCGAAGTTGCATCGGAAGGAGCAGGTGCCATTTTTGACGCTACCCGAAAAAAGGATGAGGGGCAGGGTGTGGAGCAGGTTATCAGTCAGGGCATTTTTGGTGAAAGCAATGTCCTCGAAACTTTCCGCAAACAGTCGAAACGCATTGATCCGTATGAGAACGGCTATATACGAGGACTTGATGAGATAATGCAGGGACGTATGCGGCTGATTCCCCAAGAGAATTTAGCCTGGATGAAGGAGATGGGTTGGCATCCGGAAGAATTAAAATTTGATTTTAAGCAGCCTATGAAGGATGAGTATTCCAATATTCCTTCTGTCATATTACCGGGTAGTGAGGAGGCGTATCTTGCTTTGCAAGAGGAACGGAAAAAGCAGGTGGAGAAACCAATGGAAAAAATAGATGAGAAGGATAATGAATTATCCGGTAAGGATGATTTATCCCACGGTGCAGTATCTGAAAATACAGTGTCGGTTAATGGACAAGAGATGATACCAATACCAGAAAAAGTTTCTTCATCTGATAAAATATCTTCCACAAAACAGACATTGCTTCCGAGAGAAAGCGGTTGGGGGGGATTATTAAGCAGTTTCGGCTTGTCCGATGCCGGCAGTGTCGGACGGAACATGGGATATGTAATATCCATGTTGCCTGATGTATTGGTGGGACTCTTTACCGGAAAAACAAAATCGTTGAAGCTGATGGATAACCTGTTTCCGATAGCTTCCATACTAATGGGGCTATTTGCGGGAAATCCTCTTGTAAAGATATTGCTTGTCGGCTTGGGTGGCATGAACCTGATGAATAAGGCGGGACATGAATCACTGGAAAAGAAATTACCGGTCGGTGCAAAGGTTGCTGAAGGGGAGAGAAAGGAATACAAAGCTTATGCGGATGAACCATTGAATTCGCGTGTGTCAAATCCTGAAATAAAAGGGGACTATCTATTGGCGACAGTGGACCGGGTGCCTTGTACCATTCATCTGCCGAATACGACAATAGATGCTTACCGTGCTGGAGCATTGCCGCTGAATACGTTGGTTAATGCGGTTCTTGCAAAGAGTGACGAACTGCGAGCAATGGCGCAGGAAAACTATGAAGCTACTGAGTCCAGAAAAGTTCAGGTGAGAGGAATCGGTTGACTTTGTATAATGTGGAAGTAGAATGAAGACATGATAGATAATAGAAAACAGTCGAGATTATGAAGGTCGGGTTATTGGCGGTGGATAGTAAATATCCGAATTTGGCTTTGATGAAGATCAGCACTTACCACAAAATACAGGGGGACTGTGTGGAATGGTATAATCCTTTGTGTTCATACGACAAAGTGTATATGGCGAAAGTATTCGGATTTACTCCCAATTATGGGTATTATGTCCGTGCGGATGAAGTGGAGCGAGGTGGAACGGGATATGATATAAGTAAGAAATTACCGGATGAGATAGACCGAATGAAACCTGACTATTCAATGTACGGAGTAAATACTGATTTAGCTTACGGCTTTTTGACACGAGGTTGTCCCAATCATTGCAAATGGTGTATTGTACCGAAAAAGGAGGGCGGTATCTCTCCTTATATGGATATTACGGAAGTGGCGGATGGGCGTAAAAATGTAATTCTGATGGATAATAATATTTTGGCAACAACATTCGGACTGCAACAGCTGGAGAAGATAGTGTCAATGAAGGTGCGGGTAGATTTTAATCAAGGGCTGGATGCCCGATTGGTAACGGACGAGGTTGCCTGTTTGCTGGCAAGTATCAAATGGTATAAGCATATCCGGTTCGGATGTGATACTCCACAACAAATTAGCGAAGTGGAACGTGCAGCCGCATTGGTGGATAAGTATGGTTACAAAGGAAGGTATTATTTGTACTGTATTCTGATGGAATTTGAAGAATCATACCGACGGGTTAACCACTGGAAAAAGAAGGGGAAACGGTTTATGCCTTACTGCCAGCCATTTAGAAATGTGGACGATCCCAGGCAGATTATTCCGCAATGGCAGCATGATATGGCTCAATGGAGTAACAAGAAGGAATACTACATGAGTTGTGAGTTTAAGGATTTCTCACCCCGCAAAGGGTTTATCTGTAGTGAATATTTTTTATAAAACGAATTGTAAGGAAGATTGAATGATGGAGAAAAACTATTCGGATATTTATAAAGATTTGTCTATGTGTACTATGAAAGATGAGGTATGGTGTGACATTAAAGGTTATGAAACTATGTATCAAGTCAGTAATATGGGGCGCATCAAATCTTTTCTTACCCAGCGTATCCTCAGGCAATGTTTTGCGGGAAACGGACAACTTCAGGTGATATTGTGTGGCAATGGAGTGAGAAAAAAGGCTTATGTACTGATGCTTGTCGGTAGAGCGTTTATAGGTGAGTGTGACCGCTCGCAAAATGAGGTGTATTGTCATCTGAATATGCTAAAGACGGATAACCGAGCAAGCAATATATCTATCGTCAGCAAATCGGATGAACGTGTACTGGCTTATCGTTATGGACGGTTGCGTGCTGGTAATCTTGGAAATTCCGGAAGAAAGACGCAATTCAAACCTAAATATTATTATATCGGTACACGGTATGATGGAAGCGAGGTACGATATACTGCGGAAGAATTGGCTAAAAGATACGGTAGTGGACAACGAAGCATTATCCGGTGTGTGAAAGGTGTGACACATTTCCGAACTGCTTATAAAATGATTTGGCGGAGAGAGTTAATCAGCGAATAATATACTATAGATTATGAAAAAGCCGATAATGATGAAACCGGAGGTGTACGATGCCCTGAAACAAATCCAACTAAAAAATATCAAGGGTAATTTGTACTGGGTGGTTTGGAAAAATGAGAAAGCATTTCAGGAGATGGGGGTGTCGCTGGATGATATTACTGATGTACTGGTTATGAAGGAGAATGCGGAGGATTATCCTGATGCCATTTTTTATCAGGTGTATGATCAAGCGAGAGAACAATATATCTATGATAATTTAACGAATCCAAACATCAAGATTCATGGAGATAATGAGCAAGCTTTCCTGGCTGCGATTCGTGTGTGCGATTCATGGAGAATAGATTATGAACAGAAGGCTGAGAGTCTGTCGAATACAGTGGAAAAGGCTTTAGAGAAGATTGCATTGCGTGAAAGAATGCTTGAACAAGAGGGAATCGGGAGTTGGGAGGCTATCAAATTTCAAGCTAGTAAAATTATTGGCAAAATAGGTGCGTTGTTGTGGACGAAGACTAAACCGATGACTGTTGACTTAACCGAACCGAAGAAAGGGAGGGAAGGAAATGGGGACCGGGAGGAGGAGGGGCAGGAGAAAGGTATATCACGGGGTACCGGACTTGTGATTGGACAGGAATCGGAGAAAGTGGTAGATAGGAATGTGATGGTTGACAACTATAAACTCTGGTCACTTACCGATGAACAAAAAATTAGTTCTGACGGGATAACTGTCTTGCATCGCATACAGGCAACCAAGGATTTCAGTTATGTGTTCGGTGTGGATGTGGTGAAAGGTGAGTTGGGTGGATGGATTGAAAACGAGAATAATCTGGAGGGAAACTCGTGGGTAGGAGATCAAGCTGAAGTGTACGGACGTGCCAGAGTGGTAGATTCGGCCGTGATAGAAAATGCTATTGTGAAAGATGATGCGAGAGTGACCAATGATAGTTGCGTTACCGGAAATGTACAGGTTACCGGCTCTGCCTGTATTGATAATTCAATCATAGCTGATAACGCTCGAATTGATGGTTTCGCTGTCATAGAGAAAAGTTCTGTAGATGGCTACAGTTCTGTTTCCGGAGAATCCCACGTGCATGATTGTACTTGTTCCCTTAATACCCATATTGTGAGTTCCTCTATTCAGAATGTAGATATGTCGGGGGATATTTATATTGAAGCATGTGAGTACGGGCATGGAGAAGGAGCAGAGGAGAGAGATTATGTGGATTATAGCCATCCGGCACTGTTGGAGAATGGTTTGCTGGAAAAACTACGTGCCCAGCAGAAGGGTGGTCTGAAAGAAGTGGTGGTATGTAGCAGAGAGGGAATGGAGTTCATTGCCGATTTAGAATTTGTGAGAGGTATATACCTGCCTATGGATTTGGTTGTCAGTCATCCGTTAATCTGTTGTGACGGGAATTGCTATGACGGTCAAAAGGTATTGGATAAACTGAAGGAGCTACATTATTCCATAGGTGATCTGCATCCGGAGTGCTTGATGGACATGATTGCCGGAAAACCACAGCCGTTGGGACCCTATATCTGCACCATCAAACAAGTGGGTGAAGAATTGGTATTGGAAGATGTTACTGAAATGATGGCTGATGCGAACATACACCGATATGAAAAAAATGACTTGAAGGGTTTGCCGGATGATGAAAAACGGCAGCAAACATACGAAGGGCTACAAAACACGCCTGCCGGATTGGGACAATCTATGGAAAAGTATGCGGCTGATGCAAGAATGAAAAGTCTGTTTGTCTTTTCCGGAGAGGAAAAAATCGCTTCTGACAAAGTGACGGTTCTGCATCAGATTCAAGCAAGCAGGGACATCTCTTTTTTGGAAGAGAAAGATATACCAGAAGGTACGTTGGGAGGATGGATTGAGAGTGAGAAAAATCTGAAAGGTTATTCATGGGTAGATGGTAATGCCGAAGTATTTGGAAAAGCACAGGTTATCAATTCTTTTATTTTTGGTGATAGCATTGTGAGAGATAATACTGTTGTAAAAGAAAGTACAGTATGGGAAAAAGCATTGATAGAGGGAGATGCTGAGGTTGAAGGATCACTCGTCTGCGGTCTTGTCCGAATCGGCGGTTCCTCTGTTCTTGAGAAGTCTGTCTTTGCCGATTATGGTTTTTGCATCGGGAATTCCCATCTGAATAACTGCTTTTGCCGAGGCAACGTAAATGTAGCTGATTCCTGGCTTCGGAATGTCTGTATGGATGGAGACTTTGCGGTATATAGAAAACAATTGGACTGTGTAACAGAAGGGGGTGAGATGAAGTCATTTGGCTATCATTCGCCTGAGTTACTGACCGAAACTGTGATGGAACTGTTACGTGCCCATCCACAAGGTGTGAAGCAGATACCTTTGTGTAATGCAGATGGAAAGGAATTCGTTGCTGACCTGAATTTGGTGGCAGGAGAAGATATGAGGATGAAACTGGTTGTGAGTAATCCGGTAGTGAGATACAACGGTGTGGATTATAATAGTCAAAAAGTTCTTGACGGGCTGGTTAAACTGAACCGCGACATTAGCGGAATTCATCCTGACCATTTGGTAAAAATGATGAAAGGGGAACCTTTGCAAGTCCGATCTGTACTATACACCATTCAACAAAAAGGGAATGAATATGAATTGGCAGATTTAAGAAAACGTGTGAATAATATTGAGATTTATTCTTTGAAAGACGGTGGCATGTCCATTCGATGTATGATTGACGGAGTGCAACAAGGAGGAAAGAGGCTATCGGAGGAAGCTGTACTGGCTTTCAATGACAGGACAGACAGAAGAGCGCTTGCAGTGGACTATTTCATGGATGAACTACGGGAGAATAGAGAAGTCGATCATTCATTGAAAAGGTGATCTCTCTTTGACATATTAAAATCGAAAGAAGAATGTAATATAGCTATGGAAGAAGATAATATCCCGAATGCTCTCAACTGCCAACGAGTTTTTGGGTGCCTAAGGGTAGGATGGGTTGTTGACAATTTGTATGACGTGCTCAGTCAGTATCACGACTTGTTTGAACAAAAAGGAATAACTCCTGAACTAGCCAAAGAAATAATTGACTTGAAAGCTATGGTAGTTTTCTGTCCCGATCCTCTTTCTTATTCAATAATGAAACAGGAACGAGTGGATTATATTTATGAGAATCTGGATAATTCCTCTATTGTTCTTATAGGTAAAAATGAAATGCGGTTTAGGGATGCTGTTTTCTCGTATGTTGTTCATAGGGATGAATATAATGACAAAGTGGAAGAACTAAAAAAACTGGCTATCAGACTCTATAAGGATGTACTGGATAGACCGTTTGCTGGACATTTACCGAAATGGGATGATGAAAGAAAATGCCCTGTAAATGAGTAAAGTTGTTGATGATCAACAATCTGTAGGTTCTTTTGTGAAGATAATTGAAAATGAATGATGATATGAATGATGGTATATTACTACTGATAGGGAAAATAAAGGAAAGCCTGGCCGAAAAAGGTATCAGTGAGAAGCAATTTATGGCAGTGTGCCAGCATGAAGATAACTTCGTAAAGGTGCAAATTACCGAGGCTGATCTCAAAGAATTGCTTGACCTAAAGCAGAAAGTTGCTTTTCTTCCAGAATCGTTTGCGTATTCATTAAGTCGTCCTGGAAGAGGGGATTATCTTTTGGCGAATTTTGATTCTCCTTCCGTAGTTCCATTGGATAGGAATGAGGAGCGCTTCATAGATGCATTACATTCTTACTATCAACAGGTAAAAGGATATAAGCAAAAGACGGCTGCTTTGGTACAGATAGCTGAATCTTATTTTATGCCATCATTGGAAGAATATTTTGTTGAGTCGTCCAAAGATGTGCAGGCGGATTATATCAGGAATTTGCGTCCCGGTCAGTTAACAGATAATGAAGTTATAGAGCTTGTCAGTAAAAAAGCGGTATTTGCATCTCGGGGACGAGAGTTGGAAAGTAATTTTATGAATCTTCCAGAATCTTTTTTCCCTTTGATTGAGCAATACGGTAAGTATGACCGCACTATGATTGATTATGTGAAAGTACAACGAGGCATTGGACGAATTACTCCAACTACGGCTTATAATAGTATGGATTACTTTCTGACTCACCGTTTGCTTGCCGAATGGAACCCTGCGGGTGCTGTGGATGACTATGGAGAGACTACAGGATGTTATTATTACCCTAATGTAAATATGAAGAATCCTGCTGAGAAGTTTCCACCTAACTTGTTGAATGAACTGCAATGGAGTGCGCTTGGGAGTAAAAGCCGGGGGGAAGCGGCTGAGTTCATACCTTATGCTGCTTATCCAAAGAACCGCATAACTGGAGTGCAAGTTTATCCGTCAGGGAATGGTGGGCTGAACATACGGTGTATGGTGGATGGTGTACAGCAAGGAGGTAAACAGTTATCAGATGAAGATGTCGTGCGATGCAAGGAAGAAAGAACGGATTTGAATGAAATGGCAGTGGGGTATTTTACGGAAGCTTTTGCCTGGGAACCTGAAAGGGATATATCATTGAAAAGATAAAAATAGATATTGTAATTTAATTATAACCGTTTAATGTAAAAAAATGAAAAAGCTAATTTTAAATGCAGTAATAGCTGCTACTGTTTTGAGTTTTGTCAGTTGTGACAGTGAATGTGAAGAGAGAGGAGGGAGTGTTCCGGCTGAATCGATTCTGACTATAAATGCTGTGCCGGTTGAGGATACATGTGTTGCAACCAAATCTCCTATCTCTGTGTTTCCAGAACATGCCGAATTGGGATTGTTTGTAACGTCCGGAACATTGGGAAACAATTATAATAATATTCCGGCTAATAGTAATGTAAAGTCAACTTTACGGGAGTCAGTCTGGATCCAGACTCCAGCCGTTTATCTGTCAACAGCCAATGCGACCGTTTTCGCTTATTATCCTTATAGTAATGAGAATACCGACGGGACTAAGGTAGCTGTTGAGCATACGAGCCAAACGGATTATTTGTATGGCATACAATATGCGGGACAGAGTGCAGTCAACAATGCCAACCCCAATGTCAATATTGGTATGCATCATGCGTTGGCTATGATTCAATTTCAGTTTGTAAAGAGTAATTATACCGGTCCCGGTAAACTGACGAAAATAGAAATTTTTAATTCGTCCGGTACGGTTTTGTGTAGCGAAGGTACTATGAATATTGCGACCGGTGAAATAACGAATACTATAGGTAAAAGTGCATCTGCAAGTATTGAAAATATATCTGAAGGATTGGTTGCTATACCGGAAACTGCTTCAGCAGATGTTAGCACGTATCCTAAAGTGTTGGTATTGCCACTTAAAAAGGAAGTTGCCTCGGGTAATATCAGCATCCGATTTACAATAGACGGAAGAAGCTATACTTTGGGGGTACCATCAGGTACGAAGTGGGAGAAAAGTACTAAATATACCTACAAAATAAGATTGTCAGGAACTGAAATAAAAGTAGGTGAAACTTCGATTACAGATTGGATTGTAGGTGCGACAGAAAATGCTGAAATAGGATAATCGGATTAAGAACAAGAGTTCGCTTGTTAACCGGGAACAGACTGATGTCTTGTTACTAACATAAAGGCGTAGTAGAAAAATACTGGACTATGGGAGAAAAGAACTATAATAAAAGAGTAGTATCAGGTTTCTGGAGAAGAAACTGGTTGTCATTGGTTGCCATTGGTGTATTGTCATGGAACGGAATTTGTTATTGGCAAGCTTTCATGTGTATTTCTCCTTTTTTGATTATTCTCCTTGCTTTTTTCCTATATCTGTTCGTGGTAAAGTTTTTCTATGATAACCGTCTATCCTGTGAGGGGATGTTTACGGAGTTGAGAGAAGGCGGATGGCTTGTGATAAAGACAATTGCGCATCCAGGGATTGTGTTTTGGCAGAAGTGTGGCGCAGGGATAGATTTGTTGACCCAGCGACTTGGTGTGGAACAGGAACTAGTGATAGCGGAGAAGCGTAGGAAGAAACTGGAAATAGAGTTGGCGCACAGGCAACTTCATGCACAACTTACACAAATGCCGGTAGTACCTTTGGAACCGTTATCATTGCTCCAGAATGAATTGGAAGAAGATTCGTTGGAGAACAGTGCTGTTTTGCCGAAAACGGTGAATGTTGAACGGGTACCCCCATACGCCAAGTATGCTCCAGTGTTGATGGAGTATCTGGAGCAGGTATGCTGGGAAAGATTCACCGTAACACAAGCCCAGCAAATTCTGCACAAACGTTTTGGTACGGCGAAGCTTGTGCTGGAGGAACTGGTACACCAGCAAAAGCTAGAGTATGTAACAACAGGAAAACGAGTGGCTTATCGTCCTGTGACTACTAGAAATAACGAATAATAGGCTCTTAAGAAAATTATGACACCGAAAAATGAATACGAAGCAAAAGCGGCCGAACAGCAGGTACAATTGCTTACAGAGGCTTTGTCAGCAGCATCTAACGGTTCCGGTTACTGGATGAATATGTCCGGGAGGTATTATCCCCGATTTTATCCCAGTGGACCTGAAATCAGTCCATTCAATGCGTTGACACTAGGTTTGTTTTCTGACCGAAACGGATACAAAACAGGATTGTACACCTTTTATCCTGAGGCGAAAATCCGTAATGAACCAGTACAGGCGGGTGAGAAAGGAGTGCCTTTCAATTGGTATAACTGGAAAGAGTATGTAAACCGACATAGCCCTAATGATACGATAACCAGGCAAGCATATTTGTTGTTGGAACCAGAAGATAAAAAGCAATATAAAGGTATCCATAACCGTGAAATTCGTAATTTGTTCAACATTGACCAAACTATGACACCCTATGTGGACCCGGAAGGTTACAGCAAAATGATAGAACGTTGCGGCACCCTTCAGGAACGAGGTAATGAACGCGCTAATGAGCGTCAGCTACATACTATTGTGAACGGTTTTGTGAAAACAATAAAAGATAATATGGTTCCTATCCGTCGTGACGGTTCTGTGGTTGTACATTATGACGTGGCAAAAGACGTGATATATGTGCCTGATATAAAGAATTATCCGCACTATATAGATTATGTGCAAGACTTGATGCGGGAAATAGTCCGAGCTACGGGCCATCAACAGCGGTGTGCACGTGAAGGAATGGTGATGAAGGGCGGTATCGCTCCTTCTGAAGAAGCGGTAAAGCGTGAAGAACTTGTAGTTGAACTGGTAGCCGGTATCAAAATGCTGGAATTGGGACTACCGGCACGTTTGCTACCCAATTCGTTGCATCTTGTTGAAGAGTGGAACCGAGAACTGAGAGAAGATCCGCAAATGATAGATACTCTTGAAGCGGATATCAACAATGCGATGGATATAATCCGCAAAGCAGAAAAGGGTGAAAAAGTCACCTACTTTTCGGAGTTGAATGTGCAGTTCACCGAGGAGATGAAGGAAAAGAAAAAGCCTACAGTTACTTCAGAAGAGAGTGCGATTCTTGCCGATATTATCCGTAATAGGGGCATGTTGATTGCGGATGGAAATTTTAACTCAGAAGAGGACAAGCAGAGATTCCTAGAGAAGTTTGATATGACTTACCATTATGAACATTTCAATCATGCCATGGCACTCACCAAAGACGAGGATCCAGAGGTGGTGGAGGTGGCTTTTACGGAAGCATTGCGCTGTTCGTCATATATAGATGAACTGGCTCGTGGCTACAAACCTTCGGAGTGGACGGATGCAGGAACCTATACTATCTATGATGCGTTAAAAGAGATTCCAGATCGGATATCTCGTGATTTTGTTGTTGTTACTAACCCTACAGAGGGCAGAGCTGACGTGATAATACCTGAAGGGGCTTTCACTGGTGGAAAAGTGCTGTTACCGGATGGAAAAACTCATAGCTTTTACTTGACACCTGACGAGGTGATGTCGGCTGAGGAACGTAGTTCCAAAGGAGCCCGGGTACAATACAATGAACTACAAGGGATGTCGAAGCAGCGCATCGCCCATGCCCTTCAGGAACAGGGAGCTAAATATGTACGGTTCTTCAATACCGGAGGAGTTGCCAGTTTCCGTCCAAATGACGCATATTTTGACGGGAAAAGGGTGGGGATTGCCAAATTGAACCAGTGGGAACTGGATGATGTACGGGAAATGAATGTTTCGGAGGCTGTAGAGAAAAGCCGCTCGGTTAATTTTGATCGGGTACAAATGATACGTGACGATGCAAACCGTTGGGTACTCTATATGGCACCCACGGGAGAACCTCCCTTTTGTATGCATCCGGACAAGCCGGATATCAATCAGTTTTTTTCCACTTCGAAACAGGGAAATAGTGAAGATACAGAACGTATCCGTCGTGAGCTGGGACAAAAATATTATGCCATGTCACGTGTGAATCCGAATCTGCGAATTGACATGTTCGGAGAAAAAGCCCCCGTGGAAGATATTGCCCGTGTCGTACGTGCAAATGTTTATAAAACTAAAGACGGAAAGTTTCTTATTTCACCTGTATTTGAGGGGATAGAAAAAGTAGAGTCCCGACCGATTACCGATTCGCAATGGCAGCGACTCTGGCTGTCCGGTGATATTAATGCGTACAAGAGTAATATGGCTGCATTATTATATGCAGATTTATTGCATCCGCAGCAGTCACAGGAATCTAAACAAGAACATGCGCAGGAAAACGTCCAATCGGTAGGGTTGAGAAGATGACCGGACAGTGAATCATACTGATACTATAAATTAAGAGATATGACTAGAAATGAAGAATATGCAGCTACTTATGGTAAGTATGCAATGGAACAAATGAGACGCTACGGAATTCCGGCATCGGTGACACTAGCACAAGGAATATTGGAGAGTAGTAACGGACGGAGTGAACTGTCCGTAAAGGGAAATGCACATTTCGGTATAAAATGTACGGGTGACTGGCTAAAGAATGGTGGCAGCTATTTGGTTTATACGGATGATCGGGCAGATGAGAAATTTTGTACTTATGCTACTGTTGGTGATTCATACGAACACCATTCGGCTTTTTTGAAAGAAAATGTGCGGTATAGAAATTGTTTTGCGCTTGCGCCGGACGATTATCGTGGCTGGTGTGAAGGTCTGCAACGTGCCGGATATGCTACGGGTGATAATTATGCGAAGCATTTACAGCAAATTATAGAGAAGAACGGACTAACCAAATATGACCAGGCAGTGATGAAGGAGGTGGAAGAGAAGGGCATAAGTATAGGTACAGATATCACTCTCCGGAAGGTGCGAGGACAGGAAGCAACGGTAGGGAATTTTTCTCTTCCCTTACGCAGGGAGTCCTTTATGCTAGTAACATCCGCTTTCGGGATGCGTAAGGACCCGATGGACGGTAGCCGTTCGCAAATGCATAAAGGAGTGGACGTACAGACCCGTCATGAAGCTGTGTTAGCTACGGAAACCGGTGGTAAGGTAACGGCTGTCAATGAGAATCCGCAAACTCCGGGTGGCAAGTCGGTACAGATTGAATATAGCAGAGGAGACGGAAGCCGATATGAAGTGAGTTATCTTCATCTGGACTCTGTCCAAGTGAAAGTCGGAGAAACTGTGCGTGCAGGGCAACAAGTAGCGGTGACGGGGAATACCGGTACACGTACTACGGGGGAACACTTGCATATAGGCGTGAAGCAAACGGCAGCTAACGGTCATGTGCGTGACTTAGACCCGGTTGCTTATATGGCCGAGATAGCAGAGTGCGCGAACTTACAGACTGAAATACTGTATAACGGTGAAAATCTGATGGCTAAATATATGCCTGAACATAACAAACCGGATAATGGGATAAATAAACCGGAGGAACAGCCTCTTTCAGCAGAGGACTGGATGAAGAAACTGCTTTCCTCGGAAGATTCCGGTATTGGGCTCGGCGGTGATCCAATCATGGAGATGATTACTGCGCTTTACACCGGATTGCTGGCTTTGGCAGGAAAGTTTGATGGTAAGAAGCAGGAAGAAGGGAAGAAACAGCTGATGTGTGATGCTACAGAGGCGTGCCTTACCAGAAAGATTGATATCGGTTCGTTTGTTTCCTCGGCGGAGAAATGCCATATCCAATTGACAGAGGGGGGCACCCCTATACTTGAGGCAATTGTAAACGGCCGGAGGATCAGCCATGAATTAACGAGAGGGGAGGTAAATGCGTTGACAAAAACGTTGGGAAATGAAGAATTGAATGATGAGGGTAAGCAGCAGTGTATCTCGTCTGTTGTAGGACGAATTGTGTTAACGGAACAGACTTCGATGAATTATAATCGGGAAATGGAACAGGAAGAACTGCGCAGGGAAGGTGTAAAGATAAGCTAGGGTATAATTTATTCATTGTAACTACAATCAATAACTGAACCGATTCATTTTAAAGTTGCTTAATTCAATATTTTTTATTATTTTCGTGGTGTAATTTATTATTAAATAAAGTATGGATAAAATAAATTCATGAATATAATTGAAATATAGAGGATTACCGATGAAAAAAATAAAGAAACTACTGCCTTATATAGGTTCAATTATTCTCCTTTTTATCAGTTTAGTAGTTGGTACTCCACTCGGAGTGCTTTCGGCTGTATTATTAGCTTGTGTAGTTTTTTCATTACTTACTATGCCATTGGTCTCTTTACCTGTTATATTATATATTTCGGCTTTCGTAGTTATAGTTGTTGTATTGAAGAATATTCGTAAATTACCGATAAGGTATTTAAAGCTGATACAGCCTGTGTGGTGGATTACACATATCTCTTTGTTATCTCTATTCGGTTGGGGGTGCTGGGAGGCAATATCCAAGGAAAACTTCACTCTGACTCCTACGGAAAATTATCTGTGTGCAATGATAGGCGTTATCCTGGGAGTAGTCAGTGTTTCATTACCAATAATTATTGGCAATACATCCAAAAGCCTTGTTGAATATCAGAATAAACTTATTGCCGGAATCTTTAAAAAAGAAGTGGCTTATAAGGCTATGTTTGTATTTGTCATTCCCTTGCTTGCACTTAGCTTGTTCTTGTTCTTCTTTTTTCATAATCCAGTCTATGGCAAGGAGGAATATATTTGGGAAAACCGTATAGCAGCCTTTATTCTGACTTCCTGCATCTATTCAATATGTTTATTCACTTACTTTATGCGTAGATTTGTGGAATATGCCATTAATACCGATGAGGTAATACTGGATAGAATAGGCAAGGCTATTGAGCGACTGAAACGACAGAAAGGTTTGTCGTCACTATATGATGAATATGCGGAGGTCTATATACAGATTCTGATGAAGAAGGGCAAAGAGCAATCTTATGTAGGATTGAATGAAAGCTTTAAATCTCTTTCAGAATATGTGACGGTAATTATAAAGGAAATTAGAAAGAATAATTATTCCGATAATTATGAAGGAGCGATGCGGTATAGACGGTTCTTGAATAAATATAGTCAGTCTTTTTTTAATATCTGGAGGTTGGTTTATGCCGATAATCCAATCTATACTTATTATTTTTCGGAAGAATATGAAAGAATTATAAAGAATGCACTAGAACACTCAGACAGAGATGTGTATGGACAATTACTGTCTGCTTACCAGCGAATTGCATTTGAGATAACCAATGAGGAGGCTGAAGCTATACCTGTAGCAGGTACTATTTCTTGGGAGTGGTTCTTCAATATCGTCAAAGATGGAAGTTTCGATGTATCAAAAATACATTTCGTGGGCATTTACCTCTTTCAGGTAATGAAAGCTATTGTTAAAAGAGACAATGTAGTATCGTTTAATCTTTTCGTCTCCACTATTGTTGATGGTATATGGGTGTTTTTTAATACAAATTATCCTTCATCGGTACGCCCTTACAATGAAAAATATTATATCGTTGAAAGAAAAACTATTTTGATGTACACTCCTGCTGAGTATCATGAACTGTTGAATGAGTGTAAGAAAATGGAACGCTCCGGAGAATTGAGCAGCCTTGTTTCCAAGAAGTTTGCACTTAACTCGATTTCTTTAATAGTAGCAATGGTGGGAGCTTACTGCCTATTTAAGGGAAAATATAAGCTTGTGAATGTCATTTTTGAATATAACCAACCCAAAAATGCGAATATACAATATTTAAATGAAGATATTTCTCCTGACAATATAGATGTATTGTTGAAATGGATGAATGACTATTATCTCTTTCAGGGAACTTATTTCAATCTTTGGGATGATCACAATGATGGAGGGTTCTGGTTCGGCAAATATATCAGTCTGCTTTTCTATAGGATATATGAAAACGTGAATAATTGGCGGATGTCAGTGAGCTATGATGGGAAAAACGGACAGGATCTGGAGGCGGATAAGTTCAACCTGAATAAGATTAAAGACTATATTAATGCTTTAGATGAAACGATAATTGACGGATGCGGACTTTCGACGTCAAGCCGTCAGGCTGTGGTTCAAAAGATTGAAAGCCTTATTGTGCAATTGACCGTACAACAAGCACGTGTTCAGGAAGAACAGGTACTTGACCCTAAAAAGGTTGATAATTTTAAGAAGATGGTACATAGCTATATTACTGATACTACTCCATGGGTGAATGTATTCAGAACTGCTTCTTCGGAGAATGATACCGCGAAGATGGTGGAGTGGGCTTTTGTCGTTTCAGAAAATACGATTATAGAAAAATCATTCCTGGCAGAACAAGACTCGGGAATCTATTCAGGATTTTCTCATGCTGTTGCGGAAAAGATGATTGTGAAATTTGCTTTCCAGCTGGAACGTAAACTACGTACATTTGCACAGCTAAATCCTGTGGATATAAATAGTGCCGGCTATCTGACCAAGAGTGATTATAAAAAGAAAATAGTCAAGTTATACGGTTATATAGTTGTGTTTGTAAATTACTATAAGGTTTATGATTTCTTGTCTCCCGATGACTTTTGTTCCGTACAAGACAATGGTCCAATGGCTCGTATTAAAGGTGGCCCGGTAATATATTCCATTGGAGACCGAAATGATGAAACTTCACGTATGATTGTATTTCGTGCTTCGGATTTTACTATGGTTAATATCAAGCAAACTAAAGATTTGGTAGTGGACCTGAATAAAAAATCCAGTAGAATGAAGTTCTTATTGAAGAAAATGCGGTATGGTCTCTTACGAATAGCTCCTGAAGAACGCGAAGCATATCTGAGACGACAAGTTGAAATTCATTTTGAATATCAATTCACTTTGCATGTGAAAGCGAACGCAGAAATACAGTTACTTTCAAATATTTAATTATAAGAGTGTAAAATGTTGTGCTGAGAATAAAAAACAGCTGAAACAATGGATTAATATTTGTTTCAGCTGTCTTTTTTATAGGGAAAGCAAAAAGGCTATTGTGCCGTACTATTTCTGTACAGCTGCCGAACCATGCTTTCAAATTCGCCGATTGCTTCTACCAATTCATCTTCAGTGAGATAATTCTTCATTTGGACAACGTAAAGTGCTATTGTTTTCCGACGTTCCAAAAGACTATTCTCGTTCAAATTGAAGTAGGTGATTGTCTTTTCTCCTTTAGACGAGTTACTGACAGGCAGAACATCACCTGTGAAAGCGAACTCAATATAATCTGAAGGGTTATCTTCTACCGGATTTATCAAGTCGTTATAATCGGACTTTGATGTTATGCATTTGTCCTTGAATTTTGCTCCATATTCTTCCGCATTGCAAGAAACCATCATGTTATAATAATCAAAAGTCTTTTCCGGGAAGAGATTGCGTGTCCGATAATGGTCAATATGGCAATCTGCTCCTCCATTCAAGCGAATTTCTGAATACGCACAACAGTGACCTTGTTCTGTCAGAATATGTGTCCGTAGTTGAGAACGTATAGGGGTGGCTTCATCCCAAGTGCGAGGTTTATTATGTGCTACAAACTTAGAAAAAAAGCCAGGTATGCTTTTTTTTATAATCTGTTTCATGCTTTTTTCTTTTTACGAATGACTTCCATGCGTAAAAGAATGAGGGCAGGATCTGAAAATCCCAATACTTCTTCCATGGCTGTCATTTTCTGTTTGAATTCCTCAGATTCGTACTTATCATCCCATATCAATGTTTTCAGCTCAGTCAGTCTGTCTTCTATTTCGGGGACTCTCAGGTATTTTACTCCTTGTAATTCGCTTAAAACTTTCTCAATACTCCAACCATAAGGGCTATTATCACAAAGCTTTACTTTTACATATCCTTCGTCATCTCTTATGAAGAATCGTATTTCCTCTTTATGAGCAGATGCGATTATTTGTGGGGATTGTGTCGCTACCATAATCTGACAGTCGTTAGATTCGGAACAACGACGAAGAACAGACAAGATTCGTGTCTGCCATGCGGGGTGCAGTGAGCTTTCCGGTTCGTCAATCAGTATGACATGGCCTTTCATGTCTTCCGTGAACAGCACAAATACTTTAGAAAGTATCTGTTTCTCGCCATTAGACAAACCTTCGATACCAAATTCTTCTTTTGCCGTATTGGTAAAAATGAGTTTCTTTTCCCGGCTGATTCCTTTAAAGTGTATCTGCAAATCAAATCCTTTGAATATATCATCAATCAGTGACTGGATTTCAGCATAGGCTTCAAAGCTTGTTTTACCTTTTTCATATACGAACTTATCTACATAACTTAGAATTTCATTCTGAAGTTGTTCAATGGAAATGTCAGTATTGGTAGGATAGAATCTGACTTTAGAAAAGTCTTCCGTATATCTCTTGTCTTCAGTGGCTATCGGCAGGGTAAATGTATTGATTCCTTTATCATCTAATACAGTGATAATGCTCCGAGGTTTATCGCTCGCAAGGGTTCCGGAAATAATATCTCTGAAAAGAGTAGTCTTTCCGTTTCCATTGACTCCTGTTATCACTATCAAATTTAGAGGCTCATCTCCCAAACAAAAATCAATATCAAAGTCTTTGAAAACTCTGAATTTGTCAATATGTATATGTTTTAATTTCATATTCAGAAAATCGTTTTTTGCATCGGTTCTTTATATTTAATCTCTTCATACAAGTTCATCATGTGGGCGAGCAGTATATTTGCTTTTTTATTATATGGAAGAAAGTATGATTGTAAGGTTACTGCCATATATGCGAAATGAAATTTTTCCGCAGTAAATTCTATATTTATATCCTTTACTTCTTTGTGGCTAACAGCCAACTCGATAACTCCTTCCCAGCATTTCTGCTCCTGTTCAAACAAATTTTTTATTCGGTCTGCAAATTCCGGATAAAGATTAAATGCGTTAAAAAAGAAACTGAGAATAGAGGCAAAATCATCTTGTGTCACATCTTTAATGGATTCGTCAAAGTTCTTCCAGTTATCAATATAGTCATGTATGAACTGCAATAAGGTTTTCTTTTCTTTCTGAAAAAAGAAAGCGAAGTATTCCTGCACCCTTTGATAATAAAATTCAGTCGTTGCGCGAAAAATTTCCTCTTTATCCTTGAAATAGAAATAAATATTACTACGGGTAAAGCCAGTACATTTTTCAATGTCATCAATGGTTATATTCCCCATATTTTTTCTCAGAAGAAGTTTGAAGCAGCCCTCCAATATCTGCTTTTTCTTTCTTTCCTCTTTTTCTATATCTTTCGTTCTCATGAATCTATTTTTAGCTAAAAGTAAAGTAAAAATAACTACCAGACTAATGCATAAGTATCTTTTCTGATATTAAGAATTATCCAGCTTACTACAAAGATAATACTATTTTCTTAATTTTCATTTGCGTAAGAGCAGATACTTTTATGTGAAAACATTCATCACTCTTTAAATATCAGAGAGGACTTGCTCCTTTTCATGAACCATACTTGTAAACCGTCCTCATCTCCGAACAGGTATTTTGTCGTTGAGGAGTCGTATATCGGGAAATTTAAGGTAATTTATTTTTCTTAATCCAAAAATATTTTTGTCCGTTGGAAATAAATCCGGGTAAATTCGAGATATTTAATTCAAATAATTCTTTGGTTTGCTCGTAATATGATAGCAACTCATCTAAACGTTCGTCAGACAGCCTTTTTTTCTTTTTTAAATCCTTTAATGAAATCATAGACAATGAAGTGTTTTCCGCGGGACACCCTAATATATATTCATGTATCCATGCCAAATTGCGGCGTTTTAGTTTTCTATTGGATATTTTGCACACCTTGTTCTCGTTAGCTGTTCTGAGATAATATCTGACTAATCGTTTACGTATTTTCCGGGTAGATCTATATTTAATCTCAGATAAAGTATCATTATTTACTGCGAGGCTTTCAACCGGAACCGGCTCCGGACAGTCACACTTTTTTCTATTTTTTCTTCTGTTTGTGCTATGTGACTTAATGTCCACTTGTTCAGAAGAAATTGCTTTTATAAACTCCATTACACGTTTCAGTTCACGGGTATCAACTAAAAGATAATGCCCAAAAGCTGAAAGTAGTGAATCCGGCATGTTCCAACTGTCCGAGTTTGTAAACCAAACGGGCATTTGGTGATCGAAATGGTTTGCAAAGTTTCTTTCTTGACGTTGATTTTCCTGTAAGTGGTAATAGCATGTCATCAACGAGTCGAATTTACTTCTGTAATTGCCAGACCGACGAAAGGATTCGCTTAGATGGTGCATTACTGAACGGTTATCCTGTTCAATCTGTGTCAGTAGAGTATCAATTCCGGCTGATAATGCATTTAGTTCCAGAGTTTGCCGTTTTCCAGGAAATATCACCCAACCCTGTGTCATGCTATTTTGTGGGAAATCCAAACTATACATATTCCGGTTGTTTTCTTTGTACATAATATCAGCCCGTAATTGTTCTGTGGATACAAGCATCCTTCTTTTCTTTATAGAAATCAGTCCGGCGTACCTGTCTATCATGTTTTGTACTTGAAGTACAAAATTATTATAAGTATCCGGTTCGCCTCCATATAGTTGAAATCCCAATAAACGGCAATTATATTCTGCCATCTGTTCGGATAAAGAAGAATTTGCTTTCTCATTCTGATAGCCGGTTGCCCCAATCAGAACAATCATATTGGTTTCCTTTTTATTGTTTTCCAATTTTCCCAAAGCTTCTTTTAATGCCGATGAAGAAATAGTTGGAGATATCGGTTTGTATTTTTCTATATGATCGGTAATAGAATATAAGGAATCCATAAAGGATTGGAAAGTCTTTTCCTTATTAATGTGTACAAACTGTTTTTCCCCCTTTTTAAATCCTAAAACTGCATTGAAAGAATAGTTGACATATTCATTTGAAGATTCTATCTTTCCCTGAAGATTTTGAATGGTGTTCACTAATTGCGGGAATTGGTCAATAACTTGTTCTTCGCCTTCGAAAACAAATATCAGGTTGATTTTAGCCAAGTCATTCCCTATTTGTATGTAATCCTCATAACTTATTTTCTGGCCATCCACATTCAAAACGAAGTTTTTACTGTAATCCAATGCCGGACGATACAATCCGGTCTGTATTTTCCTGCCACTATCCTGATGGCAATAGTAATTTACAGGATTATATCTAAGTACTTCACTTTCAATACCATAGGCAAGGTGTTGTTCTGAGTGATCCCTGATGAAATACTGCTGACCACCCTGGCTAATAAGAGCATTGCTTATCCAGCCTATCATTTGCTTCTGTGCACTGTCTGCGTCCAAATAAGATTCTTTGGCTACAAGCGATTTCCGTCCATCGGTACTCTCTTTCATCTTATATACGATTGAACTAAAAGGTAAAGTTCCATACTGTTGCATTAAAGAAGGTTCGCTAAATACTTTCAGTGAATCTGCCGTGAAAAACAGATTGGGCTGTAACAGTGGAACTTGTCCAGTGATAGCAGTTATAAATTTTGAGTGTTGAGAGTTTCTGGCACTTGTCAGTGCATCCCGGTTCAACAGCACATCGGATTTGGGAATCCACCCCATATATTCTACTGCTTTCCGGTTGGTCAGTTTCCCGTTTTTGATGACTTCTTTGGAGTACCGGATTACCCGAAGAAAATCTCCTTTGCTCTTTATCACAACCATAGGTTCCATGAAGCCGATTTCCTTCATTACGATTCTACCTCCCGGGCGGGTGTATGTCTTGTTATCTTCCTTGTCAGAAAATACAATCCAAGGATCTGTATTCCAATGAAACTTTCTGGGTGCCTTCGCCCATTCTTCATCGTAATATATCCGATATTCGCGCGGGACTTTTTTTGCTCTGGTAAAACGGTTTACCGGTGAACACGCTATTGCCGATAGTATCAATATTATGGAGCCGATTAATAAATAAGCCAACCCACTAAAGTTCATTCTTGTTTTCATGGATGAAATTATTATTTATCAAATTGTACAACAGTCAGTTTTTTCACACATTCCGATTGGCCATCCACATCCACAATGACGTTGTCGATGATCGTCTTTTTTCTGCCGATAAACCGGAGGCCCTGGCAGTAAGAGTAAAAGTCGTTCCGTTTGCTATTGTTGACAATGACGGGCACATCCGGATTTTTACACAGGTAACTGTTCATGATGTAATTGTAATTAGTGTTGAAAGGCTTTCCGTCGGCTATCGCCTGCAATTTTTCCTTGATGTCATTTCCTATCAGGACGAATACATCGGTGGAATCGTTTTCCATATATTGCGGCAATATCTCAATGTTATGTACGATTGGGTAGCGAGTATTCTCTGTCGAAAGGCGCACTTCGTAAATACCCGGTTCCTTATAGGCATATATAGAATTGCGGTCCCGCGAGTCTATATTTCCTGTTTCTCCGAATTCCCAGCGCCATTCTTTGGCATCTCCAGTTCCGCGAAAGATGATCAGTTCGTTCTGCACAGCTATCTCCGGTGCTATTATCTTTATCAGTTCATACGTTTCATCCTCTTTCTTATGCGGCAAGACGTTTACTATTATTTTCTCTTCAATGGCATTGTCGACTATCAATTTGATTTGGTATTTGCCAGGATGTTTGTATATATATGTACCGTTACGTCTGGCAGAAGTATCGCCATTACCGAAGTTCCATAGCCACTTCCGGGCATTGTGGGTGCTATCAACATAGGAAACCGGTTCACCTACCGTCATTTCTAATGGAGAGACGAATGCTTGAACCGATCTTGACGAAGAAAAAATTCGGATCAGGTACACGGTCACGAAGCACAAAAAAATCGCTATGACCACTATAATTGTTTTACGATTTAAAAGTTTTCCCATACTGTTTCTTATTTCTTAAAATGAGAACGTAAATCTTCTTTCTTGTTTTGCAAACCGATTTCACATTGTTCCAAATTCCGTTTGAAGCTTGTGATATTTTCGCGTTTACTCCATAGCTCTTTTTTATCCGTAAACCATGTTTCGTAAAATACGGCTATATGAAGGAACATTTTGTAACGGTTATCCAAGGCGGATTTTTCGTAAACCTCCTTAATTTCGTTAATCAGGTATTTAATATCGCTTTCTTCATACATTGCAACCACTCCCGGATTGAAAGACAGAATTTTTCCTTTCAAAGAATCTAAGGCTACTGCTTGTCTGTTCTGGACATGTTGGAAACTCCGTATCCTTTCCATCTTAATCATGACAAAGTCTTTTCGTGAGAAGGCTGTGAAATTGGTATTATACCGGAATAATAGAACACAACAGACTGTTGTTGATATGACAAATAATATAAGCACATAAAAAAAAGCGATGTTTTTTTCACGCTTGTTGGACGTATGATATTTATGAGTATTCATTTCTATTTCTTTTCGAAGATTAAACCACCGGCGGATAATTTCCGCGATACCTGCTTGTTTTCATCTACACATCGGATCAAATCGCTTCTTACCATTTCTTCCTGCATTGTAAGCATACGTATTGAATCCTTTATGCTCAATAACGTGTTCAGATCGGTAATGACTTTGTTATAGAGTTTACAGTCCTTGTCATTCATCATGCCCATCCTCTCCATTAAAATGATTTTTTTGCGACTTATTACATTCTGTAAAAGCAAATCGTTTATTTTGGGAGAGGTGTTGAGTAAGGATATATAGTTGATTACGGAATCCATACTTTCCATCAGTTGCAGCTGTTGGATGTACACTCTGTCGTATTCTCCGGTTTTTGCCAATATCTTGCTTACTTCTACTGATGAGGTTTTCATGAACCCATAAAGGGCACATACTGTACACGATACGATAAGGATTAGAAATCCGGTAAAACGGAGATAGCCTTTTCTGACTTCCTTATTGTTTTCTGCTTTCATCTTGTTCTATTCTTTTGTTGTTGATAAATGAATTAATTCCCAATAATGATGCTTTCTTCCTGTCGTTGGATATTACCCAACGTTTTTCTTCCTTGATGGGTAGAAATATTACCCGAAAGGTTCTGTCTGCCGGTAATAGCATCGTTGTCAAGTATTCCAGTATGTCACATCCTTCCTGTGTTTTACTGTAATACCTGATTCTTTCATCGGACATCGGACCTAATCGTATATCAATGTTCTCAATACCGTCATCAAATGTATTTCCCAGTATCATATCAATCCCCAGTTTCATTTTGCTTAATGGACGAAGATGTTCCTTATCCAGTTTGGTTGGGATACTTTTTCGAGTGCGGACTGTTACGGGAATATCAAGTAACAAAGTCATAACTTCCGTAGCAAAATACAGTGTCGGGGTAGAGTCCGCCAGTATGGAGATAATTTCCATGCACAGGATTGCCCGGTTCAATGGAAGTAACTTCAGCACTGGCCATAAAGTACCGAACATATTCACAAAATTCCGATTGGTCTGTTTCTTGTCAATCTTGCGTTCCACCAATTGTATATCTACCAACGCACTGTTGATAGCTACCTCTAACGGCCGGAAAAATTCCCTTGCATTTCTTTCTTCTGTCCTATGAAATTCTATTTCTTTTAAAATTTCAGCTTTACTTTTTCTGAAAGGCAGACCTGATGACTTATGGAACAATCCCTCGGGAAGATTGTCATAGAATCCTTGCCTGTTGGTATAGATGGCCAGATATTCAGTATCTTGTGTAAAGTACTCTATCCTTATGTCAGCTACGTCCTTAGAGAAGCCACGTTCCGCATCACTTTTGCGGAAAATACATACCTGATCCGCTGGCACACCTTTCTCCAACAGTCCGGCAGCTATCACTTCGGCTCTGTAATCGGTATCAACATTGTTCCCGGTCAGACGTTTCTGCTCAATCTTTGATAGTATTGAATTCATAATCGTATTATCTTCCAAGTAACTTCCATTGTCTGCTAGGACGCTTTTCCTCCCCGAGTTTTTTATCTGATACGATAATGCTCTCTTTATGTTGCCCGATATATTCCAAACGGCTTAATACATCCCATAATTGAGAGAGAATACACATAAATCTGTCAATCAACTCCATTGAGTTCCGTAGGTCGTAATGGTTATACTCCATATCGAGTACATCTGTTATGCAAGTTTCGAACATTCCCGGTGAAATCTCTCCCCATTCACCGAAATAAGTAAATAACTCTTCTTTCTCAACCGATGACATGAAACAGAAATTCATATAAAGTTTATGGGCCAAGGTGGAGAAACATCCGGTCATGCGGAAAGGAGACCAATACAAACCGGCATTGTTGAACTGGAAATAAACTGTCGAGATGTATTCCATGATTTGACGGCATAGCATTTCGATGTTCACAGCCAGTGGGGAAAGTGTCTTTTTGTCCCGGACTTTAGTTATAATCTCTCTGGAATTTCTTTCCATCGACTCCGTCATGGAAGATAGGCGGTTGTAAAACGTGACAAGAACCGGATGTGAGGCCATATATACACAAGGCGGGATGTATTCGCCTATGAAGTAGTTGCCGCCTTTTTTCATAATCCTACCAACAATTAATTGCTGGGGATTAAGGTTGCAGGAGTTCACTTCACAAATAGGCAGAATATGAATCAGAATGGTCGCATCCGTGTACGGATGGCGTGGAGGATATTCCTCTTCGTCAGGAATACCCATAGGAATCCGTTGATAGGGATTGAACGTCATGATGATATTCCAACCGTCCAAATTCCCGGTTTTATCCATCAGTGGAAGTTGGCTGACAAGTTCCTCGCCAGGAGCAGACTCAAATCTTATCAAATATCCACCTTGTGTCACTGCATGAAATTTCCGGAGAACAAGCTGCATATTTCCCGTAACACTTTCTTTGATTTCCATATCTACCGATTCTTTTTCTCCGGGTTCGGGAGGCAACAAGCCGAATTTGTGGTTTTCCGTACCAACGGCCAAGCTATTACTTGACAACTCAATGAAAAAGTCCTCGATTTGACGTAGATCTGCGGGAGCTACTCCCATGGAATCTGTCCAATTAACCAATAATCTATGTTTCATATTTCTTTCTAAGTTTTAATTCAAGATACTTCCATTACTCTGCGAGCCGTAATAATGTTGGATGGTTTAAGCCTGTTCTGAGATATGGTCATGTTGGGATCAATATACCTTTTAGGAAGAAAAAAAGAAGGCTTCACATAAAATATCCATCCGAATGGCTGGTCGCTGTCATGATACATGATAGAGTCTTCCGGTTTTTTCTCGTTGTTGTCTTCGATAACATGCTGGAACCATTCACCGAAAATCTGGTCATTACTGAATCTGGCTCCCATGCGGTTGGGAATATGATCATCCAATTTTTTGCATACATCAATCCAAATCGGCTCATGGCTATCGTCAAAATAATACGGGTTGATAGTTTTGTCCGGATTATACGTCCATACCTTATATACTTCCAACGGTATATCAAGAAAAGAATAATAAGTTTGCTTATAAAGAGAACCAAATAAATAGGGTAACAAACAGGTACATGCCCATAGGCCATACTGAAATTCGTTGCAAATATTGAATAACAATGAAAATAAAGCCGCTCCCATTATCAACTGTACAACAAGAATAACGATTTCGTATCTGTATCCTTTCTGTTGGTCCGAAGATGACAATATGTGTTCGACAAATAATAAAGCATACATTCCTAATATCAGGTAAACGATTCCCAATGCAATATATCCGTATGGCATGAAATCGTAATCCAAGAAACCAAGCAGCCCCGGAACACCTAAAACAAGAGCCGAAAGAAACATTGTCAAGAGAACTTTTTTGTTTGCAAGAAGCTTGATGCGCCTGTTCATCTGATATGCGGCAATCCCTGTAAGCAAGGCTATTAAAGGAAAAATCACATATAAAATCATAAATTGTAAAGTCAGTGCTTTCATTTGAGGATGTTATTATTTTAGATTATAATTCTGTAATTGAACGTTTCCGGCGAGCAAGCTTTCAACTTCCTTTCAAGTGAATAACTAAGTTCCTTTTTGTCCAGGTAGTTTTCACTGTCCCCAGAGAAATGCAAGCAGACATCTATTGTCCGCAATAAACTTTTGCGTGTTGTTCTTCCTTGCATGATACCATGTTTCACTTCTACGGATGATATTATACCGGGATAGGCAGCCATGCAAAAGGAGGCGATATCGTCTTTTGTGAAAATCCGTCCGCGTGTTGTTAAAACATTCCTGAAACAAATGACTTTTTCTTGTATGTTCAGTGCCTTCCGACCGCCTGAGGATGCTGTGACAAGAAAAGCACTTTGAGGATTAATAGCCGTGTCCGGATAAGGAACCAACGATTTTCCGGCTGGAATACCATTCCCGATTTCTGCATTCGTTGTCCAGTAGTTTACCGACATGAATTCCTGTAAAGCGGGAGAATCAATAATCAGGTAATTGAGTATGTCTCCTTTATCGCTAATTCCTTCCATAACCCTCTTCATCCGCTCCAGCAGAATTTGCATTTCTCTGGTAATTTCCGATATATCCTCTTTGGAAAGAGAGTGGAAAGCCGCCAAATCTTCGGTTAACAAATATTCCAGTCTGTCCAAATATGCTTTAGCATCACGAGAATCGAACCGTTCACAGCCACCATGCCTGACGGAATAACTCCCTGATATTTCTCCGGTATAGTCCTTATCCGCTAACTCCTGATAAGCTTTTCCTTGTGAGTCATATACGGATTCTACTGACAGAAAATGCTCGTTATTTTGCATTTTAAGCGGTATGATATTTTTAAGCTCGTCCTGTTTTGTAACCAGTTTGTTCAGGCTTTTTTGTATGATAGGAAAAGCGTTGGGAAAGACAATGCACTGCTCCAATACATAATCGGGGATCATCGGTGGAAAATGTACTTGAATCCACAATAGGGGAGTGTCCAGTTGCTCTCCTAATAAAGATGCAGGGCTTGTAATTCGGTCGGATAACTCTTCAGGGCAACAGGTACGGTTAAAACTGCGGCAATCCGTAATGGTTACGAACTGTGGCTTATAGTAATTATAAACTTCGCGACTAATCGTGTTCGAAACATTCTTATCGGATAATGACTCCAGTACGGAAAGATTGTTTTTCGCTGTTTGAATAATTCCGGAATTTGTCTGTACTTTCTGCCCATTTATGCTCCAAAGTGAGGACTCTGGCAACTGAATGTATTCGTTCCTTCGGGGTGTGCCCGGGAAATCCCAGTAGAAAGAAAGTCCTTCCAACGTAGTCACGGACGTATCTATATCCAGTCCTATCCACACCTTACCTGTCAAATCCGTATTGGAGAGCTTTCCAATAAATTCCCTGTTGCCTTTCGTATCTAAAGCGAAACATTTTCCGTTACCAATCAGATAACGTATGTTTGCCTTCTTTAAACGTGCTTGAACTGCCGGAAAAAATGTAATGCAGTTGATGTTATATTTTTTGCTGATAAAGAAATCTTCATAATAGACAGAGCAGTTCTCTTCCATCATATATTCTGCCTCGATAGGCTGTGCGGAGAATATTGCATGCGCCGGCAATGCCGTGGTCTTTGCCGCAGGAATCAAAACAGATGCCAATTTCTCCAGTAATCTGCTTTCGATGTTTGCCGCACTATCCTCCAACAGATAGATTTCGGAAGCAATTGCTTCCAAAGACAGCCTGACAAAGGGATCCAAATTTAAGGGGAATTCGGTATGTAAAATTCTTGAAGCGACCTGTGTGATGCGCTTCAAAATGCTTGCCTTATCAAAATTTGTTTGTTCCATATCCTATAATTATTCGACACAAATGGGCCCCATGTATATTTTATAATAAAACCTGCAAGGATCTCCATTGGATACGAGCAGTGCATCGACGTTTACGTCCAGTCGTTTGCGTATGGTGGATGTACTAAATAACTTTTCTTCTTTCACAATATCCATTATCTTAGCTTCGACTTTTACATTGCATAACCGGTATTCATAACGCTTGATCATTTCAGCTATGACGGTTGCACACCATGTTTCCCATTTAATACGTGCTGTAATCAACTTGAAATCCTGTTCCCAAATCTTACATCCCCATTCGGGATCGAATTTATGTTCACCCGGACAAGTTGACAGTAGCAGACCCAGATATTGGTCAATAGATTCTACTTCGGAACACTTCTTCAGTGGTTCCGGCTTTTCCTGTAATATAGATGAAAAATCTATCGGTATTGAATAATGTCCTGCCATATATATATTTCTGTTTATTTCCATTTATTCTTCCATTCCTCGTTGCCGATAAGAATTGACCGGGGAGAAATGCATAATTCAGTTCGAGCAGCCGTTTGTCCTTTCAGTTCTCCTTGTAATGCGACGCAACGGGCATCGGTAAAAACAATAGAGTATATAAGGCCTACTTTCAAGCTGTTGCGGACAGAATAAAAATGCAAGGCTCCACTATGCAGGCGAGTGGGGCCGGTGCACCAATCAACGCATAAATTGTCGGCTTCTTCGCTCATGGTGATATTGATAACACCCGGATAGGAATTCCCGCTACCTTCATCATCTGGCATCAAGTCCTGGCAGAGGTTGACAGATACTTCGTTTAAAATATATTGTCTTTCTACCAAATCCAGTTCAGCGATTATATCCGGATAACCGGAAATATCCAGAGGAGAACTTTCAGGTCCTTCTCTTTCATCTATCTCTTTTTTCTTGTTACCGAAAAAACGTTCCCAAAACTTCATTTTTCTTCCTTACTTATATTCTCACCTGCCAGTGAAAGTTTTTCAGCGGCTATATCCATTGTAATATTGATTGGCTCTGCATCATCTGCTTTGTAGTGAAGCCATAAAGACATGCAACCGGCTTTATGAAATTGTATTTCCTGTGGAAGGCCATCCCTGGTGTCTTTGGTTATAACTCCGTCGTACAGATACTTGTATCCCCATGCCCAACGGATGAACTGCATAGGCGGGAAGTCATTCATGACAATCCTTATTAGTCCGGTATGTGCAGAAGATATTATTTCTCCCAACGGATTCATTGTTTGGCGAATGGCATAACGGAATGAATGTATGTCGAATACTCCTGTTTCCGCTGAATATTCTGTGTGCCTAGTTAGTTTCAGCTTCATATTGGTTGATTTTTTCCTGGTTTGCATACATCGGCAGGTATTCCCAAACAAGTTCATTGTCAGTTCCTACTCCAACCTTGATAAGAGTATCCGGTCCAACTTTTCCGGTAACGATTAATCGTGAAATCGGGCGGCGCAGACGGTTGCGAATTGTTCCCGCTATCTGTCGGGCGCCATATTTGGGAGTGAAATCCATATTTGCCAGTAATGAAACAGCTTCATCCGTCAATTTGATACTTATTTTTTGGTTATCAAGTAATTCCTTCAACTCGTTTAACCGGATATTAAATATTTGCAGAAGCATGGTTTCGCTGACCGGAGCAAAAGGTATGATCTCGGAGAGCCTTGCTAAGAATTCCGGACGAAAATATTGTCCCATCATATCCATGAGTTGCTGAGTGGAAGGTTTCTTCCCTTCGGCAGTTTGCCCGGAGATCCATTCGCTCCCCACATTGGAAGTGAAAAGAATGACTGCATTGGAAAAATCACCTTCTTTGCCAAGACGGTCATGAAGTTTCCCTTCATCCATGATTTGGAGGAAAATATCATATACGGAGGGGTGAGCTTTCTCTATTTCGTCAAAAAGTACTACAGAATATGGTTGACGGCGTATTTTGTTTACCAGCAAGCCACCTTCTTCGTAACCTACATATCCAGGAGGGGCTCCATACAGTAATGCTGCCGAATGTTCCTCTTTAAATTCGGACATATCGAAACGTATCATCGCTTTTTCATCATTGAACAAAACTTCGGCCAACGCTTTTGCCAATTCCGTTTTGCCTGTACCGGTAGGACCTGATAAGAAGAAAGAACCGATAGGTTGTCCGGGTTTGTTCATTCCACTCCGTGACTCAATTATTGCATCCGAAAGAACTTTGAGCGCGTAATCCTGTCCGACTACCCTGTGGCGAAGCAAGTTTTCCATATCCATCAGCTTATCTTTCTCTTCCGATTGTATTTTTCCGACCGGAATTCCTGTCTTCGCAGCGACAATAACCGCTACTTCCTGTTCAGTGATTGTCCGCACCGGGTTATCAGTTAACTGGTTGTCCACCCGCGCAGCTGCCATTGTCCTATCCATCAAGTCGATTGCCGAATCAGGCAGTTTGCGATCCTTTACGTATCTTTTTGCCAAGCGGACACAACTAGCAAGTGCTTCATCGGTAGCTTCTATCTGATGATGTGCCGCATATCTTGCATATATTTCTTTTAGTATCAGTATAGCCGAGGCTATATCCGGTTCGGTAATATGTATTTCTTCGAACCGTCTGCTGAAAGCATGTTCCGGTTCAATAAGTTTCCGATATTCATCGGTGGTAGTTGCACCTATAACCGTCAGACCTCCTTTGGATAGCTCCTGCTTAAGGATATTTCCTGCTCCCGAACTACCGGAACGGGTATCGAGTAACAAATGGATTTCATCGATGAAAAGAATTGCTTTTTCCTGGCGGCGAATTTCTTTAATCGTATTCTGTAAACGTTCTTCTACTTCCCCCTTGTACGAAGCTCCGGCTACGAGCGCTCCCATGTCAAGTTCGAAAATTGCAGTATCTTTGAGGTAATCAGGTACACTGCCCGCTACGATATTGCAAGTCAAGCCATCCACAACAGCGGTTTTACCTACACCGGCATCTCCTGTTATCATTACATTCGGGCGGCTATACCTGCTAAGAATTTCAATCATCATCTTTATTTCCTTTTCTCTCTTCATAACAGGGTATAACTTTCCTTCCTTCACCATGGAAGTCTTGTCTATACAATATTTATATAATATAGTATTAGGCACCTGTTGTTGCATTGCTTCTGTAGATGCCACCATACTTTTCTGTATCTCGGCTACTCCCAGTAACTTATCTATAATATCCTTTTCACGAATGGGGAAAGTTTTTAATTGCTCAACTGTAAACCCTATGTTCGGTTTTGCAAGCGCACATAGCAAGCAAACCGGGCTGATTTGTAATAGCCCCAATTTGAGACGTATGTTATCGGCCTCTTCGACTATTGCCTGCGCTTTGTCATCAGCGACAATTTCATCCGAATTGCCCTTGGGGTAGTCTTCGATTCTGACTTCCGCCCACTCTTCTAGATATTTCAGGTCTTGCCCTAAAGATATAATAAAGGTATGCAGGCCTGTTGTTTTATGCAATAATGCCTTCAGCAAATGTCCCGATGAAAAACAAGTGCTTTTGTATTCTTCGGCAAAGCGTCGTGCAATACGTAAAACCTCCATAGAGGTTTCGTCCAAATTTGATATATCCATTCTATTTATAATTAAACTATTTATTCCATTAATAGGTTTTTAAAAACTCATTATTCTTATATCTTTCGTTGCAAATATATGATTAATTTAAGATTTATCGCCATTAAATGGCACAAAATTGATGATTTATGAAAAAAAAAATTAGAAATGTTTGCTATATCGAAATAATGTGTTTATTTTTAGCCCCGTAATACAAGTTCATTATTATTTAATATTGAACTAAATATTTCATTTATGTATAACTTAAAAAATTAATTAACTATGTCATTTGATGCTAAACTAATAGCGAATGGGAAGAAGTTTGATGTACTTTCTTCCAAGGTTGAGTTCAAGCGTGATGTGGACCAAAAGGGACGTCCAGCTTCTCATGTTTATGGCGGTAAGGTTACTGCTCTTGTTGAATCTACGGAGGATACGAGTCTTATGGAATCAATGTTTAGTGAGCACAAGCCTATTAGTGGGAGCCTTGTGTATAAACAAGGCAAGGAGGATGCTGAAATGAAAAAATTGGAATTCAAGGATGCGTATATTGTCGAATTCATAGAAGAATTTGAGCGAAAGAACGATACTCCTATGGCTACCCTTGTTGTGTTTACCGCCAAAGAATTTTCATGTGGGAACGCAGTTCACAAAGAAGAATGGCCCGAAGGCTAAAATTGTGCAATGTGTAGGGAATAGCGGTATTTCCGTTTTGTTCCCTACACATTCTTTTAATTATTAATCTCTTAATCTTATGATTTAATTATGGCAGTAGATTATGGAATTGGTGGAAACGAAGTAAAACATGCAGGTTCAGAAGGAATTGCCGACATACCTTCAAACCGGACTATGTTTACGACGCTATTGACTAAAGATGCACCTCCTAACCCTGAGCTTGTTCAAGGACTAGATACAGTGGATGCGGTGTTCAATCATTATAAACCGAACATAGATATAACCTTTGAAAATGAGGAAGGGCAACCTGTACAGGAAAATTTTGCTTTTAAGAATGTAGGTGATTTTAATATAGATAAAATGACCGAGCAAAGTACATTCCTGAATGACCTCAGTATCAATAAAGAACTTTATGCTCAGGCGGCAAAACAACTGGGTTCTAACAAAGTATTGAAAAGAGCTATATCCGACCCTAAGACAAGGGCAAGTGTGGTGACATTATTGGAGAGTATGGTTGATGAACTGAAAGATGTTGATAAAACAACCGATAATTTGTAATATATGGAAGAAAAAAAGACTAACGGCCAGCAGCAACCTGTAGCTGTAGAGGCTGTATCATCACAAGTAATCGAACAAGCACTTCAGAACATTGCCGGATATGGCGGATTCTCTTTGCTGGAATCGGTAATCAAAGGACTGGCAAATATGAGTCCTGAGCGTAGCACCCGTAAAAAGATATTTTTGACAGAAGAGGATAAGAAACACGAGCGGCAGGCATTGTTGAAGCGTATCCGTTTGTGGATAGATATTCTGAAATCCGGTAAAGATGTCGGAGAAATGTTTGAAAAATGCCAGCAACGTTCAGAAGCAATCGGGAAGTTGCTTACTGCTAACCAGCTTGTGGCCCTGGATTCCGTCAGGGATTTGGAACAGGCTTATCGTACAGTTATGCTTTTCTTTAGAAACTCCGAGCAGGAAAAAGTAAGGAATGTTACTTTTATGAATGCTTCGCTGGAACAACTCACTGACCTTGACAATCCCCGTTTCATAGACTGCATATCTAACGAAATCGTACTGAACTACGACAGACTGGATTTACGAAACAATTATTCGTTGTTGGTTATTCCAGGATATTTAGGCTCTAATAAGGTGTTGGAGAAATGGGCGAAAATAACGGATAATAATAAAGTATTGCTAATTACAGACTTTGCGGACTTGGATAAATTGGATGATGTGGTTGATTTATTCCTCAGTGCAAATTTGACAGGAGGGGAAACCTACCGCTCACACGCAATAATGACTTGTAATTGGCTTATTGGCCGTGGGAAACGTGAAGAGTTGGGAGAAGCTAATCATCTTCATGTTCCACCTTCAGGCGGTTTGGCGGGGAAAATTTATTATACCCGTATGTCCCAAGTGTCTGCCGGTAAAGAATATGGAGGCATTAATGAGGTGGATGGGGTCGTATTTCCCCTCAAGAAGAGTGAAATATCGCAACTGGAAGCTATGGGGCTTATTCCGCTTGTGCATGAATTTAGCAAAGTGATGGCATTTTCGGGCAAGACGCTATTTAACGGTGATGACCAAGGATTGCAGAACTATGCTGTGGTACGGGTGTTTGATTATGTCTTCAAGAAAATATGCGATTATTTGAACCGGTGTGCCTTCGGTAACTGGGATACCGAGTCTGAAAAAAATATGCGGAAACAGCTTGTAGAATTTCTCGACAGCGTGAAAGGACCGAAGAAGCTGATTGAAAAGTTTGTGATTCTGGATTTCTCGCAAGACAAGAAACATCCTGAATGTGTGCATCTAAGTTTCCATATGACTCCTTTCTATCCGGCGAAGAGCTTCTTCATTGACATGAGAGGTACTAAGGGAGAAGAAAGCGTGGAATGGGAAACAAGTGTCAAGCAAGAGTAAATGTGTACGCTAAAACACTAGAACATGGCATTAGATAACCTTAACGATGTGAGCACCATTGTATCCTTGGACGGCACG
>OCAA01000211.1_pt1 | contig 67842 bp, 60 predicted proteins | sample 1538241 | NCBI WGS metagenome assembly OCAA01 (sample SAMEA2580241, study PRJEB22360) | human gut metagenome | biome: human gut; feature: human-associated habitat; material: faeces | place: Denmark | collected 2008/2010
ACTTATTGTTGTCTTATCATCGGTAGATTTATTGGAACCATCTGAGTTTCCAGTAAAACAAGACATTAATAAAACTGCACAAAGTGATAAACATATCAGCATCTTTCTCTTCATATCAATATCACTCCTTTATTTTTGTTTTATTTTTGAAACATCCTTAAGATAAAACTCAATATATCCACATTTTGGACATACAGCACAGCTTACCTTACCTAAATTATCTGTAAATATGCCTTGCTTGGTTATCTTAAGTCCATAAGCACCTCCCTCTACCTTAACATCAAGGTTTTCGACCATTTCACGGGTACATCTAATACATTTCCTCATATTTCAATAACCCCCAAATCTACTTTAAAAATTTTATTACCGCATCGGCAATTTCATTTGGTGCATATTCATATACCGTATGCGGACCTGAAACGTACTTTATATCTATATTCCCTAATGCTTCTATATATTCTAACTTATCTGTTAAAAGCTCCTTGCCTTTTTCTATTTTTTCTTCTATTTTCTCATTATCTCCATCATATTCCTTATTTAATCGCTCTTTATAGACATTATCAAAATAAGCTCCATTATAACTATTTGCTACTATATATAATTTAAGTATATCTTTAATTTCTCTGCTATTAAGCACTTTTCTTGCATTATCATAATAAAGTTTCATTTCAGAATATGTTGCTCTTGAATAAGTATTTCTATACATAAGTGATAACCGTAATTCCTCTTCCTTATCAGTATAAATATCATTTTCATCCTTACCAATTAGCATATCTTTGGAAACTAGTAATCGCTGTAGTCCTGTGCTACAAAAAATATTTTCTGCTTTAGCTATTGCTAGAGTGCTAACTTTAGGTTTTCCTTCTTCTACATAGCATTCAGCTGGTGTGGCATCTAAATAAATTATAGCTTCAACCTCATCTGGATAGAGACTTGCCCAGTATTCTGCATACATTCCCCCTATAGAATGGGCCATTAAAATATACTTTTTATTGGAACTACTTTGCTTCAATGCCAAACGATATTCTTCTACAATTTCCTCTACTGTTCTATCAGCTTTTGTATCACTGCTCATACCATTCCCTGCACGATCTATTAGATAAATATGAAAATCATCTTTTAGTTTATCAAAAAGTGGCCTTGTTGAAATAACTGTATCTCCACTACCTAGCCCTTGTATATAAACAATAGTTTGCTGGGAATCTTGTTTTCCTATTTGATATACGTTAATATCTTTTCCATCTACATTTACAATTTCTCCCACCCCATACTCTTCTAACTCCCTCTTTTCCTGTACAAGCCGATAATTGTGATAAATCTTCATCAATATAATAAACGCCAATAAGACTCCTAATGCTGTAATACATATCTTTTTATTCTTCCTCTTCATAATTCTCCTTAAATTTCCATTTGTAATTATATTATATCATTAAAAAAATAAGTAATATAAAAAAAGAAACTTTCCCCTAAAGAAAGTTTCCTCCTTAATTTTTCATTTTAATTTTTCACTTTTAATTTTGTTATTCTTCATTTTCCATTTCTAAGATATAATCTGTAAATCTATGCTCATCAGCATACGATCCCAGTGCTAAAATAAGACTACATATAAATAATCCTGCATTTAACAAATCAGTTCCATATCTGCGTATATGATAAACAGAGTATAATAAAACTACTGTAGAAATAATTGTTACAATATTACAGATTTTTATTTTCTTATCTAGTCTACAAAGTAGTTTTTCAGTTTCCTCATCTATAAGTTCTTCCTTTACCTCTTCTTCTAAACTATTATTCTCCATTTCCATATTCTCCTCCTAAAAGTCACTATAAATTCACGTCAATATATTAATATAATTATACTCCCATAAGGTCTATACAGCAATATTTTCTATTATTTAAGCAAAATGTATTATTATCAAATTGTATACATATACTTTAATAAAGTATAAATAATAAAAAAGAGGTGCCTATTTCATTGGCAAAGATTATTAAAATTGAAGATGACTTAATTTTTATTGGCCTTGATGATGGTAGTATTAAGAAGGTTAATAAATCTTTTTGTAATTTTTCGCCTGACATAAATGATGAAGTGGAAATTTATGAATCTGAAGGCTGTATAGTAGTCAATAAAATAAATACAACTAAAAAAAAGAATAATGCCACCGACCAAAAAATAGACATTAATGTTAATAATAATTCACCAACAGGTAGTCCTGTATATGTAGCCAATAATAAAAAAGCAGTAAATAAGGTTATTTATTGTGTCCTTGCCCTTTTGCTAGGATGGATTGGCGCTCATAAATTTTATGCAGGAAAAATTGCCGCTGGAATATTATATTTATTATTTTCTTGGACATGTATTCCTGCCATAATTGCTTTTATTGAATTTATACTTGCATTATGCAAGACTGAAGATAGCAATGGTAATATTTTGGTATAAATGACAAGGGGCATTAAATTACTCTTTCACCACTTCACTCCAATAAGATCACATTAATGTTCCCTTAATTTATATATTTTTTGCAAATGAAAAATATGAGACATGTGCTGCTTTCGTACTCCCCTTTCTATATTAAAGTGATGAAAGCCTCATATGTCTCATTATATTTTATTATCAATGATTTCTCTGTTTATCAATTATATCATCAATAATTACCACTAAAGCTATGATAAATGCTTCATTATCATAATTAATATCTACATAATAATTATCAGTAAAGGCTAGTATCTCCTTATTTATTTCTGCTATAACTCTACCTCCAGCAATAATTCTATAGTTAAAATCAAAGAAATCTCCTTCTATTTGAAAGTCACCATACTTACTCTCCACTTCTATACTATCCCTAAAAAATGTGAAGTTTTTTCGTACTCTGGCAATTAAATCATTATTTTCATTAAATACTTCATAGCTTGGTAAAAACTTAAAAAGCTTTTCTCGTACTCTATATCTTATCATATTATTTTGTTCAACCTTAAATTGAAGACCAAAAGTAAAAAACTCCTTATCTACAAAAAAGCACTTATTACCACTTCCATCAGTAACCCAAAAATCCTCTTTGATTTTAAATAACTTTGATTTCATGTAATATCTCATAAAATTCTCCTAAATTATAATAATTCTTTATAAAGCCTTAATACATTTTTAGAAAATATCTTTTCCACTTCATCATAAGTAAATTTATTCTTTAATAACTCATGAGCCAACCTAGGCATATATGAGCAGTCTTTCATTTCAATATTTCCTGGTATACCATCATAATCAGAACCTAAACCAATACAATCAATTCCAGCAATATTTCTTATGTATTTTATATGTTCAATGGTATCACTTATAGTTCCAAAAACATGTCCATTAGTTGCTGGTGATATAAATGCAGCACAAAAGTTTATTCCCATGACTCCACCTTTATTAGCCAGTAGCTTAATCATTTCATCATCCATATTTCTTACATGATTGCAAATGCTTCTTGCATTACTATGACTTGCTACAAAAGGCTTTTTGCTATGCTTTAATACATCATAAAAACCTGCATCTGATAAATGTGATACATCAGGTATTATTCCTAAATACTCCATGGCTTCTAATAGTTCAAATCCCCATGGTGTAAGACCATTATTCTTATCTGCCTTAGTAAAATCAGGCTTTTCAATTATCTTTCCATTTTTATCAACATTAATTTTTACATTAGGGTGCCCTACTCCATTGGGATAGTTCCAATTAAGAGTAATCATTCTAATACCTCTCTTATATATATGCTGTAAATTTTCTAAGCTCCCTTCTAATGCTCCACCTTCTTCTAAAGTTAAAAGGCTTGATATTTTCCCATTGGCTTCATTTTCTACAATATCTTCATATTTTAAAACTTTAGCAAGCTTATCTTTATTATCTTCTATTTCCTTATCATAGCACTCTATCATATCCAATAATGTTTTATAAGGATTTTTATATCTTTTAAGATCAATAAACATGGCAAAATTCTGCATAAGATAATTTCCCTGTTCCATTTTATTTACATCAAGGTGTAAATCATTCTTCCTTAAATTACAGGCTATCCCCTTATTCCTTTTTTCAAATATTGCTCCTATAGTATCACAGTGCATATCAACAACCTTCATAAAATGCCCCCTATTTTTATTATCTTCATTTTCTTCATTATATCATATATAAATAAAAGGCAGGATACCTAAGTTTATCAAGTACCCTGCTATGAGTTTCTTATTATTTCTTTTCCTTTTCTTCTTTTTGCACCCTTGCAATGAATTCTTCCAATGATGTGCTTCCTTCATCTCCGCCTTCTCTGCTTCTTAAGGAAATATTGCCATGAGTTTTTTCTTGTTCCCCTACTATAATCATGTATGGAACTCTTTCATTTCTTGCTTCTCTAATCTTATAGCCTATTTTTTCACTTCTATTATCTATTTCACATCTTATGCCAGCTTCTCTTAATTTACCAATAACTTCACTGCCATATTCTACAAAGTTATCAGAAATTGGCAGAACCTTTACTTGTACTGGTGCAAGCCATACTGGGAATTTTCCAGCAAAGTGTTCAATTAATATACCAATAAATCTTTCAATACTTCCAAAGATTACTCTATGGATAACTATTGGTCTATGCTTTTCTCCATCACTGCCTATATATTCAAGTTCAAATCTTTGTGGTAATTGGAAATCAAGCTGAATAGTTCCACATTGCCAGCTTCTGCCTAAGCTATCTTCAATATGAAAGTCTATCTTAGGCCCATAAAAGGCTCCGTCTCCTTCATTAATCTTATAATCTAGTCCACCTTCATCTAAAGCTTCTTTTAATGAACTTTCTGCCATAGTCCATTCTTCATCACTTCCCATAGAATCTTCTGGTCTTGTTGAAAGCTCTATATTATATTTAAATCCTAATGTGCCATAGACTTCATCAATAAGCTTTATTACTCCAAGAATTTCAGATTTTATTTGTTCAGGTAACATAAAAATATGTGCATCATCTTGAGTAAAAGCTCTTACTCTCATAAGCCCGTGCAATGCTCCTGAAAGCTCATGTCTATGAACTCTTCCAAGTTCTCCTACCCTAAGTGGTAAATCTCTGTATGAATGTCCTTCGCTCTTATAAACAAGCATTCCTCCTGGGCAATTCATTGGTTTTAAAGCAAACTCTTTATCATCAATCATTGATGTATACATATTTTCCTTATAATGATCCCAATGTCCTGATCTAATCCAAAGTTCTTTATTAAGCATTATAGGAGTTTCTATTTCCACATATCCTGCTTTATTATGAAGCTTTCTCCAGTAATCTATAAGAATATTTTTAAGAACTACTCCCTTAGGAAGGAAAAATGGGAATCCTGGTCCTTCATCCATGATTTCAAAAAGTCTAAGTTCCCTGCCAAGCTTTCTATGGTCTCTTTTTTTAGCCTCTTCTATCATATTTAAATACTTATCTAATTCCTTTTTAGTGGCAAAGGCCACCCCATAAATTCTTTGAAGCATCTTGTTCTTTTCACTGCCTCTCCAATATGCTCCTGCAACAGAAGTAAGCTTAAAAGCTTTAATAAATTTGGTAGATGGAATATGTGGTCCTCTACAAAGATCTGTAAAATCTCCTTGCTCATATAAGGAAATATTTTCACTTTCATCAAGATCATTAATTAGCTGAACCTTATAATCCTCACCTTTTTCACTCATAAGCTTTAAGGCTTCTTCCCTTGATACATCTTTTCTCTTAAACTTTAAATCCTCATTTATAATTTTATTCATTTCCTCTTCTATTTTTTCAATATCGCCATGTGTAAGTGGTGTATCTAAATCAAAATCATAATAAAATCCATTCTTAACAGTAGGTCCTATGGCAAGTTTCACATTCCCATAAATCCTTTTTACTGCTTGAGCCATTACATGGGCAGTAGAGTGTCTAATTATTTCTATCCCCTCTTCACTGTCTACAGTAATTATTTCCACCTGATCACTTTCCTTAAGCTCATGACTTAAATCTACTAACTTGCCATTAACCTTTGCTGCTACAGCTTCCTTAGCTAATTTTCTACTTATTGATGTGGCTAGAGAATAACCATTGCTACCATCCTCTATTTCTTTCATACTTCCATCCATTAATTTTACTTTTATCATAATCTATATAATAGCTACCGTAAATAATGATAACTATTATTTTTCACTTCCTTTCTTTTTACAAATTTCTCTTTTAATATATTGTCTTTTATATTAATATGAATTTCCGTCATAACTTTTTTCCCCTTCTCTTGTTAGCCAACCAAAAGGTTCTAAAAGAAAAATAGGTCCTTACAAAAATTTAATTAATTTATTTTTCTTTTAAGGTTCTTTTGGGGCACTATAATTTTCTTTTTAACGCATTAGTAACACTGTATATAAGAAATGGCTAATTTATTTGTATTCCCTATACTAAAAATTTTATAATTTCCTAAGCGTTAAAAAAAACATCCATCCCAAACAAATGGGACGAATGCTTATATCCGTGGTTCCACCCAAATTAAATTAAAATTTAATTTATCTTATTTCTTAATAACGGCATTACCGATGGCATTTCTCTTACGATACTAAACCATAGCTCAAGGGTAGTCTTCTTATAAATCATATTTAGAAATGATCTCAGCTGATTCATTTCCTCTCTGTAAACTGTATTTTTATAATACTCTTCCTTTTCATCGCACTATTTATTATATAACTCTTTTATATATTATTCTCATAAATTAATTTTTTATAATATAATATTATCACTTTTATATATTTTTTGCAAATATTTCCTTCTATTTTAATGTTTAACCAATTCTCCACTATACAATTCATATTAATTAAAATAAATATTTTCCATGAATATTTTAAAAAAATTTGGGCTATACTTGTAGATAAATTTATTGAAGGAGGTAGAAAAAATGAAACATACTAAAATACTAATTGGAATTGTTTTAATTTTAGTAATAAGCATACCTGCATTTCTTTATTTTATCTATACTGATAAACCTCTTACAAAAAATACTTCATCTACTATCAATATTGAAAATAAAGAAACTGATACTAATGATTCCAATAACAATTCAAATTCTAACAATTCTACAAATGATAGCAGCAGTAGAAAGACTAAATCAAACACCACTAGTTCTACAACAGACACCACTGGTTCTTCAGCATCAACAGTAACATATAATATGACTTATCTTTCATTAAATGATTTTGCCTCATCACTTAGTTGTGTAAACTATACAATTAAAGAAGGTGATACATTAACTTCTATTTGCAGTAAATATAAAAAATATTGCAATTTAAACTCCAGCATAAACTTGGTTACTCTTATTAATAATATTACCAATCCTGAAGAGCTAACCATTGGAGATACATTAAAGATACCTGAAAGTACTTTTGTAAGTGGTACTTTATACAAAATTAAAGACGGTGACTCTTGGTATAAAATAAGAGATACTTATTATAAAAATTATGATATAGATAATTTTATGAATTTTATCATAGACTTAAATGAACTTCCAAACGACATGCTTCCTTTAGGAGAAACTATATTTCTACCTGCTTTACGCGTATAATTAATATTTTTCATTAAATTTTCTTTAAATACTTTAAGTTATCCTTTCATATAGTTGATTAAATTTTCTTTTCGAAATATACTAAGTTATATAAAGATATTAATAAATTTAGTATTTTAAGGAGAATTATATGAAATATTTATCAGACTTACATACCCATAGTATAGTTAGTGGGCATGCATACTCAACGCTATTAGAAAATATAAATTATTGTGCAGAAAAAGGAATAAAAATTTTAGGTACTTCAGAACACGCACCTACTATGCCTGGTGCTCCACATTATTGGTACTTTGGTAATATGAAGGTTGTACCTAGAGTTATAAATGGAGTTACCATCTTAAGAGGTTGTGAAGCCAATATACTAGACATTGACGGTTCATTAGATATGACAGATGAATCATCAAGAAATCTTGATTATATGATTGCTTCATTCCATGAACCTGTGTTCAAACCTAAATCAAAGGAAGAAAATACAGCAGCCATATTAAATGTTATGGATAAATATGATAAAGTAGAAATTCTAGGACATCTAGGAAATCCTAATTATGAGCTAGATTACGAAGCCATAGTAAAAAAAGCTAAAGAAAAGAATATTATGATTGAGATAAATAATAGTTCATTACTTGGTTCATCAAGAGTTGGTAGTGATGTAAACTGTAAGAAAGTTGCCCTTCTTTGCAGAGAAATAGGAACAAAGGTTATTTTAACTTCTGATTCTCATATAAACACATGCATAGGTGTATTTAATAAAGGAATTGAGCTTTTAGAAGAAATACAAATGCCAAAAGAACTGGTGATGAATGATCCTGAAAAATTAATAGCACACCTTAAGTCTAAAGGTAGATTGTCAGATTTATAATAATTTGACAATATCCTCTTTACTTAATTATATAAATAAAAAAAGATGGAGAAACTTTAATAAAAAGCTTTACCATCTTTTTTAATATAAGTTCTTGGCGGGGGCAGTCGGAATCGAACCAACATTGACGGAGTCAGAATCCGTTGTCCTACCGTTGAACGATGCCCCTCTATTTTTAACAAGCAAACCTTACTGCTCATCACTATTCCATAATAATACATTTTTTACATTTTGTAAATATGTTTTGAAGATTTTCATCTATCCTATATTCATTATTAGGTTAAATTTAATTATATATGTCTTACTATTATTCTCACTAATTTCAATACTACTCTAAACTTTTTATATACATAATATCGCTATTAGAAACACTAGTATCGTCATCTAAATATATATATTCCTTTCCCTTATATTCAACCGTCATTAAATAAGCCTTTACTTTACTACCTTTTTCTGCATTTCTAGATTCTTTGCTGCTTTTTACCTCGCTAAGAGTACTAAAGGTACTTTGATAATTCTCATAATTTACATCTATATAATATCTAGTTAGTTCTCGCTTTAATGTCTTACCTTTCTTATGATATTCTTCATATTCTTTTTTGGCATAACTATCTGTCACAACTGCCTCTACTTCCACAGATGAAATAATCTTACAATGATTAGCTTGACCATTTAAATATTGTCCAAAAGCAAATAATCCAATTGGCACAGCCACATATAATACATTTTTTATTTTTTTAATAATGCTCATTTAAAAATTCCTCTCATTATAACTTTCTATACTTTATTTCTTTTAATTATATAACGCTATGTTTAAGAATAATGTTGAAAATTAGATATTTAAAAAGGACCGACTAAATTGTTGGTCCTTTTAGTTCGTTATTTATTAAAATTGTTCCGTATAACTCCTCAACAAATTGGAATTTTAGAGCCGTTATAACCTCTCACACATCAGTTTATTTTAATAAATACTGATATATAAATTAAACTACTAACTTCATTACCAACTCATTATCATCACCTTCACCTGTATCTTTGAAACCTATCTTTTCATAAATATGAATTGCAATTGAATTATCTATATTGCATGTTAATATAACATCATTTGATGACCCAAATGGTTTTGATTTTATATAATCTATGCATAAGTTTATTGCTATACTTCCATATCCTTTTCCTTGATATTTTTCATCAATCATCATATGCCAAATATTATATGTTTCTTCGTCGTAATCATAAATAACCATAACATAGCCTACAATAGTATCATTGCTATAAATTCCAAATGGTGTACATTGATTATAATATACATATGCTTGTGCTAAACTACGGATAGGATGTGATACAAATCTATCTTGTCCTTCACCAAAACTTAAATTAAAACATTCAATAAAATTACTTTCATCAATCTTCCTTTTACTTTCTTATTTAATTATACACAAATAACAGTAAATATTAAACATTATTTACCATTAACTCTTTTTCAAGATTTTAATCAAATATCAACATATATCTTAAACATAGAGTTATATAAAGAAAGAGTATTACAACTAACTGTAGTAATACTCTTTTAAATTAATCTTCTTTTTTTCTTAAAGACTTTATTGCATGAGTTAATTTAATTGGATTACCATATCTTAAAGTACCCATTCTATAAATTTTAGATGCAAATACTCCAATTAATAAAGTTGATACTATTAAAATTATTGCTGAAATTACCATTTCTACTATTGAAATAGATCCTAAAGCTACACGAGTAACTATAGTCATACATGAAGTAAATGGAACATAAGATGCAACCTTAACAATTGTATTATCTGGATTCATTAAACCAAAGATAGCAATAAAGAATCCAATCATAAATATAAAGTTGATACTTCCAATACTCTTACCTATATCCTCTGTTTTTGATACAAGAGCACCTAATGCTGCATAGATAAACGAATAGAATATATATCCTACAAATCCAAATACTGAAAAAGTTAATAATATATTAGCTGGTATAGCTAAGAAATTATCCAACATTCCATTCCAAGCTGCTCCAGTAATTTTATAAGTAATAACTCCACCACCAAGCATTACCCCTACTTGAATAACACTTGCTATAGTACCTGCAATTACCTTGCCAAAAATTAAACTATTTGTTGATGTACTTGTTACTAGTACTTCCATAGCACGACTGCTTTTTTCTGAAGCAACTGATGTTGCTATAAGCTGTCCATACATGATTATCATAAAGTATAAAATAAACACTAATATATAAGCGTAAAAATAGTTTTCTGAACTATCTTTTCCAAGAACATTAACATTTGATTCTATTGGCATATTATATATTGCATCTATTTCATTAAAATCAAGACCTTTTTCACTTATAGCTTGTTGCTTATACATATACCCTAAAGCTTGATCAAAAACAGCTTGTTCTGAATCATGTAATCCTTTATTTTTTACAAAGTATGTATACTTTGTAAGGCTTTCAACTTCAAATCCACCTTCAACTTGTCCATCTTTCACTAATTTTTCCAATTCATCATTACTACTTGCTGTTTGCCATTCTGAATTTGGATAAAAACTCTTTAAATACTCCATATCTATTATATTATTTTCATCATAAATGGCATATTTACTTTTATCTTCCTCTGACTTTGCTTTTTCATCTTCTTCAGCTTTTTCTTCTGTAGCTAGCTGTGGAATAATACCTGATAAATCTACCATTGATGGTAGACATATTCCTACTATCAAAAAAGCTGTAATTAAAACTGTTGTCAGTATATATGCCTTACTTTTAAAATAATTGTTTAATTCAAATCCTACTACCTTAAAAAAATTATTCATTATTATCACCTGCTTTCAAAACAAATATATCAGTAAGGGTAGGCTCATATTCACCAAACTTTTCTATATCTACTCCACTATTTATAAGTGCTAAAAGTAGCTGTTTCTTACTTATATCTTTCTTCAATTCCAATACAATGAATTCCTTTTTAACTTCATTTACGTCAACAAGCTCTGAAAAGTTATTTTCACAAACTTCCTTTAATTTCTCTAATGAATAGTTGCAAGCACTTAATACAAGCCTATTTTCACCAAATTTCTTTTTTATGTCCTTTAGGTTACCACTTAGAATAATTTCTCCCTTATTAACTATGGCAATGTCTTCACAAAACTCTTCTACATAGCTCATTTGATGGCTTGAGAAAATTACTAACTTATTATCTGCAATAAGTTCATTGATACAATCTTTCAATATTTGTGAATTAACAGGATCTAGTCCACTGAAAGGTTCATCAAGTATTACTATTTCTGGATTAGCTACCAGTGTCTGAGCCAATTGCACTTTTTGTTGATTACCTTTTGATAATGTATCTAATTTTCTATCTGCATACTCTTCTACACCTAATTTTTTAAGCCACTTATAAGTATTTTCTTTTGCTTCCTTTTTAGATAATCCTCTTAAAGTAGCAAGATAAATTATTTGTTCTGCAACCTTTCTTTTAGGATATAAACCTCTTTCTTCTGGCAGATATCCTATCTTATAATCCAATGGTTTGAATTTTTTCCCATTTATTAATATTTCCCCACTATTTGCTCTGAAAACATCCATCAATATACGAATTGTTGTTGTTTTACCTGCACCATTTCTTCCTAATAACCCTAAGGCTTTTCCACTTTCTACTGTAAAAGATATTCCATGTAGAACTTCAGTTTCGCCAAAAACCTTCTTTAAACCTTTTACCTCTAATTTTAACGCACTCAAAGTTTTCTCCTCCCTTTTATGTAGTATTGTATAACTCATATTACATTATGAATAACACTTTGTCAACTTTTTCCTAATAAAATTCTATACACATTTTTCAATACATGTATTGAATTTCCATATACTTTTTACATCCATCATTATCATATTTGCCCTCATTGTCAATTTTTCCTATGATTAATTCCCTAAAACACTATAAAAGCAGCGGTTTGAGATTACTTCCGCTGCTTAATTTTATCTTATGGTATTAAAATTTTTTCCTTATTCCTTTTTATCCCATTCCTTTAATGCTTCTTCTACAGACCTTTGCATTTCTTTAGAAAATGGTGCTTTTACCTTAAAATTATAATGCATTTGCGCATAGTTTTTAGCATTATATTTATTCTTTGCAGTAAATAATTGATCCCTTTTTCTAAACATATCATCAATATCTTCCTTGGAAAGCTCATTATATCTTTCTTCAAAGACTACATATTTTTCCGCAAACCTCTCTTTTAATGGCACCATGTAATCTTCTGGATAATATCCTAAAGTAAGCATTGCCACTGGAAACACATATTCTGGCAAATTAAACAATGTCTTATGATATTCCTTTTGTTCCATTATGTCTCCAATATAGCAAGAACCAATCCCAAGACTTTCTGCTGCTATTACTGCATTTTCTGCTGCTATTACTGCATCTTGTACTGCCAGAACAAAGCTTCCAGCAGAAGGCCCAGCAAAGGTTTCTCCTCTATCCTTTTGAAATTCTCTTACACCATTTACTTCATAATATTTATACCATTTGCTATAATCAGCTAAGAAAATCAATATTAAAGGTGCCTTTGCTATAAAAGGCTGATTATCACAGCTTATAGCTAATTTTTTCTTTGTTTCCTCTTTTCTTACAGTAATTATTGAATATGTCATCATATTACCAGCTGTTGGTGCCCTCATGGCAGCATTTAAGATAATATCTAAATGCTCATCTGATATATTTTCTTCCTTATATCTCCTTAAAGAGCCTCTTTTCATTATGGTACAAATTGTTTCATTCATAAATACCCCTCATTTCCTCTTTTAACCACTTATCTATTACTTAAACTAAAAGACATAGTTAATACTATGGCTTTAAATTTTCTGTTGTTAAACTAAATATGCTGTTAATAACTTAATTGTATTCTCAAGGGCTGAAACATGGGTCCTTTCCATACCATGGGAAGCATGTACTCCTGGCCCTATCAATGCCCCTCTAATATCATTTCCACCTCTTAAAGCAGCACTAACATCAGAACCATACATTGGATATATATCCACTGCATAGCTTAATTCATTTTTCTTAGCTAAGTTTACTAGCTCCGTTACCATATTATAGTCATATGGGCCACTTGAATCTTTAGCACAAATTGAAACATCATATTCACTACAGCTTAAATCTTCTCCTATGCATCCCATATCCACTGAAATCATTTCAGTTATATCTGCTGGTATATATGCTGCTCCATGTCCTACTTCTTCATAAGTAGAAATAAGTATCTTGGTAGTATACTTTGGAGTTATATCTTCTCTTTTAAACATTTCAATCATAGCTATAAGTGCTGATACGCTTCCCTTATCATCAATGAATCTTGATTTAATAAAGCCTGATTCTGTTATGGTAGTCTTTGGATCTATAAAAATAAAATCGCCTGGTGCTATACCTAGCTTTTCTACATCTTCTTTTGACTTTACCACTTGATCAATTCTAACTTCCATGTTTTCATCATCTCTTTTTTTAGTGCTGGCATCTTTAAAAACATGGGCAGCAGGACTTGTACTTAAGAAAGTACCAGTATAAAGCTTACCTTCTCTTGTTCTTATAGTACAATATTCTCCATCTAAAGTAGGTACTATAGGTCCACCTAAAAGAGTGAATCTTAATGTTCCGCTACCTGTTATTGAACGAACCATAGCTCCTAAAGTATCCACATGAGCAGAAAGCCCTACAACTCTCTCATTACTTTCTCCTGGTATTGTTATAACTGCACAACCTTTATTAGTTCTTTGAAAATTATATCCATAAGGCTTTAACATTTCTTCAATTTTATCTATTATTTCAAAACAAAATCCTGTTGGACTATTAAAACTTAATATTTCCTTTGACGTATTTAATAGAAACTCTCTATTCACATTATATTTCATAACCATTTCCTCCCAACTCTTCTTTACATAATCTATTTAAAACTATTTTCCTTCTTTGGTCAATAAATATAAATTACATCTATATATTATTTAGAATTAACTAAATAAATCTATTATTTCATCTCTGGAAAGCTTTCCTATGACATTACTTCCTATTTCCTCACCACTTATGACTTTATTAATTAGTTCTCTCTTATCCTCTTGCAGTCTTATGATATTTTCTTCCACAGAATCTTTAGCTATAAGCTTGATTACTTCAACAATATTCTGCTGGCCAATTCTATGAGCTCTATCGGTAGCTTGATCTTCAATGGCTGGATTCCACCAAGGATCAAAATGTAGCACTAAATCTGAAGATGTAAGGTTAAGGCCAGTACCTCCTGCTTTTAAAGAAATTAAGAATATCTTTAAATCTTCACTTTCATTAAACTCCTTCACCATCTCCACTCTTTTATTAGCTTTTGTACTACCATCTAAATATAATTATCCTATATTTTTTTCTGATAATTCACTACCTAATTTCTGTAGCACAGATGTAAATTGTGAAAAAATAAGTACCTTTCTATTTTCTGCAATTGCCATATTTACAATATTTAGAGCTGCTTCTATTTTAGCACTTCTCCCTACATAATCATCTAAAATAAGTGATGGATCTAAGCATAATTGCCTTAGCTTAGTTAGATAAGAAAATACTGTAATCTTATTGTCTTCTCCGCTATATAGCTTTTGCCTTACTTCTTTTATGTACGATTGATAAACAGCTTTTTGATTTTTCTCCATCTCCACCATGAATTTCTTTTCAATCTTATTTGGCAATTCATCAATTACATCCTTTTTAAGCCTTCTTAATATAAATGGCTTAATAAGCTCTTTAAGCTCATCATACATATCTTCTTTAAGATATTTTTCTTTAAATTTTGCCTCACTTAACAAATATCCTGGCATGATATAATCAAAAATTGACCATAATTCCATTAAATTATTTTCCATAGGTGTTCCACTTAATGCTATACGGCAACCAGCTTTTATTGCTTTAACATACTTGGTGTTTTGTGCCTTTGAATTTTTAATATTTTGAGCCTCATCTATAATACAGAAATCAAATTCCTTTTCTTTATAATATTCATAGTCATTTTTTATAAGACCATAGGTAGTTACAATTACATCAAACTCTTTTTCCATCATTACAGACCTGCTTTTTTTATCTCCATGAATTATTCCCACATTAAGACTTGGTGCAAATTTATTAAACTCATCTCGCCAATTATATATAAGAGATGTAGGTGTAATAACAATTGATTTTTTACCTTTTTGACTTAATAGAAAAGCTATTATTTGAATTGTCTTTCCTAGTCCCATTTCATCAGCTAAAATTCCTCCAACCTTCAAGTTGGCAATTTCATTAAGCCAATTAAATCCTTCTACTTGATAGTTTCTAAGTTTGGCATTTAAATCATCAGGTACTTCCCTCTGTTGCCTATTACTTAAGCCTTTATCAAGTTCCTTTATGGTTTCTTCACCTTTATCAAAAGCTGTTCCTTGATTTTTTAAACTTTCATTTATATAAAGCATCTTATTTTTATCTATCGTTATATTATCATCAGATATATCCAAGCTATCTAGAATATTTAATATTCTAATTACTGTTTTATCCTTTAAATCAAGATAGTTATTATTTTTTGTCTTATAAAATCCTTTTTTATTTTTCATATCATGTAAAGCTGAATTTAGCTCTTTAATAGTAAAACCCTTTACCTTAAAATAATACCCTTCATCCTCTTCTATAAATGAATAGTCTAAATCTTTTCCTTTAATAAGCCTTATATCTTTAAAGTCCTTTGTTAGATATACCTTACCTTCTTTTAAAAGTTCTTTAAATCTAACTGAAAGCAAATTATATATATCTTCATCTTCACCAATAAATTTAAATTTACTATCATCTCTAATAAATTTAAGTTTTTCCATTTCCATAACTATTTTTTCTTCATATATATTGTCACGAATAAAACTTAACTTATTTATATCCTTTAGCAAAGTTATTTTTCCTATGGAATAATTTATATCTACTTTGCAGTAAATATCATCATTGACCTTGGTGAAATAAAATTCTGGTTTTATTAAACTTGTAACTAATCTTTTAACTCCTTCTCCTAATGATATATCCTCAGTTATGTTAGAAAGAATTCTTAATATTTTCACTAGATTTTCCTCATTATTTGCAAGAATAACCTGTCCCTTATCCATTAGTGGCTTATATATTACTTTTAAGAATTTAATTTGTTCTTCATTAGGCAAATATATTTTCCTATCATATAAAAATACTTCTAAAGAATTATTTAAAGGAATAGGCATCTTATTGGTGGTTGTTACTGATATCTTTTCCTCTTTAAGCTTTATATTAAAATGTATTGGTAACATTTCTTTAATAACTTCTGCCTTGTAATTAACATAGTCATAATTAAAGAATATACTTTTATTATTCTCTAAAAGCATTAAGAATTCTTTCAAATCCTCTGCTTTAATTTCAAAGTATCTTCCTATTATTCTTTTTTCTTTGGAATCTTTGCTACTTATCTTTTTATTAATATAACTAATAATTCTTTCTGCCTCTTCATTAAGTATATGTTTATGAGGATTATATACAAAATTATCATTAAGGCTTAAAAATCTCTTATTTTCCATGCAATAAATAAATTCATTAATAGATTTCATAAGTGCTAATGAATTATCACCAATCCAAAACTCAGCAATATATTTTTCAATACCATTTTCCTTAATGGCTTTAAGCCTTGGCTCTATTCTAACCTGGATTTTTTCAATCTTTATAGGCTCTTTTGTGCCTTTTTTCTTCTTATCCTTTTTAGCTAACATATAAAACTTATATGCTACAGCCATCATATGCTTACATTTAAAATCTCTATGTAAATTCTTATTCTCTATGTAATCCTCACAACTACAATTTCCACCTGCCATTTTTTTATTCCTTAGGTCTACTTTTATGTGAACATTATAATATTTATCAATCTTTTCATCTTTTACTTTTCCATATATGTGGTATATACTTTCTATCTTCTTACCTTTAATATCACTTACCAGCTTATTTTGATAAAGTCTTTTCCCTTCAATTCTGCTTATCTTGGATCCTGATAGCAATATAAGATCAAGCATTTCATTTAAATCCATATATTTCACCCCGATTCTTATATGTGTTTATACACAATTATATCATAACAAATATGTTCTACCAGCTATATTCCACCCTTTCAAAATAATTAAACAGAAATAGCAGCAAAAATTTTTGCTGCTATTTCATATAATATAATCCTTAAATAATACCATTAAACAATTTTACATCTTTTGCAATACTTCTTTAACAATTCATTAATATCTTCATTATTTTTTAATGCCTTTAAATAATTTAAGAAACTATTTTCCATATCCTCCAATGAATTTTTGAAAGCCTTTTGAAAACTTCCCTCTATATCATCATTTAAATTGCTATAAAATTCTTTATAAGTATCTATGCCAAAGCTTAAAAGAAGATATTCAGTAAAAGCTCCTGCAATGGTATAAGTAATTACAAAATTCACTTTTTTAAATTCTTCATTGTCTACCAGTTTTGTTATATTTACATAGAGATTATTATCAATAAAATAGTTTACCCAATTGTAATTAGGTATTCCTAAATATCCCTTATCAAAAAACATTGCTAAGCCTTCTCTGATAAAAGTTTGTGGAGGAATACTTAAGGTATTATATGAAATTACATGGGCATCTTCATGGAAGCCTATACATTTTATCTCCTCATTATAAACTGCATATATATTATTAGGTTCACAAGCAAATGCATTACATGGCTCATTATCACCAAAAATTTCACCAACCTGCTCTGGACTATCACAAAGATAATAGTTAATCTTACATGGCATGTTCACTTCAAGTGTATTACATATAAACTCAAAGCATGTTTCCTGAATATTAATTATCTTTTCTAATTGTTTTTCTGCAACTGATCCTTCATTATAATTAAAAATATAATTCTTACTTTCAACCTTTCTCATATTCTTTTCTCCCCTTAATTTTTTCATATATAATATTTATTAAACATGGAACCTCTAATTAATAAAATTATTATCTTCTTATCTTTCAATAGATTTCTCATTATTAATTCCTTTACTTTATATTATAAATTTAATTATACTATAAATTAACTACTTTTTCCTATATTGGTAAATAATTGGTTGACTATAGCAAAATTTCTATAAAAATAATATTACTATGAATCTTTTTTCCATAGACTTTAATTTTGTCAATATACCTTTATCTTACTTCTTATAATAATTTTTTTATAGGTATTGCATATATATATTAGGTATATTCTTTTTTGAGGTATTTGAATGATAGATATTGTAGTTGAAACAAAACTTATAGCTAACTATATTAAAAATTTAAGAAAGTATTTTCATATGCATGCAGAATTAAGTATGCAAGAATATGAAACAAATAAAAAAATCAAAGAAGAACTTAATAAGATAAACGTTCCATATTTAAATGAAGTAACCACTGAAATAATTGCTTCCATAGGTAATGATAAAGGAAGAACAGTGGCTTTACGTTGTGATATGGATGGCTTAAAAATAACAGAAAATACTGGTGTGCCTTATGCTTCAATTCATGAAGGTGTTATGCATGCCTGTGGTCATGATGCACATATGGCTTCCCTTATAGGTGCTGCTATTATATTAAAAAAATATGAAGATATACTTCCTGGTAAAGTGCTTCTTATATTCCAACCATCTGAAGAAAATGCCAAAGGTGCAAAGCTAATATGCGAACATGGTTATTTAGATAATGTTGATGAAATATTTGGTCTTCATGTATTTACAGATATAGACTGTGGAAAAATTTCCATTGAAGCTGGCCCTAGAATGGCTGCCTCAGATAAATTCATCATTCATATAAACGGTAAAGCTGGTCATGCTGGCACTCCTCACCAATGTATTGATGCTTCTTTAGTATGTGCTGCCATACTGATGAATCTTCAATCAATTGTCAGCCGTGAGATAAATCCTCTTGATAGTGCTGTGGTAACAGTAGGCCATATTGAATCTGGATCAACTCATAATATAATTTCCAGCAAAGCTTTTATTGAAGGTACTGTCCGTACTTTTTCAGTTTCTACTGCCAAACATATTAAAGCATCCATTGAGCGTATTAGCTATGCTACTGCCCTAAGTTACGGAGCAACAGTAAATATTGAATATGAGTCTTCAGCTCATCCTGCAGTAATTAACGATATAAATGTTGTAAATACTGCCATTAACGGTGCAAAAAAAATCTTCAATGAAAAAACTTTCATTGAAACGCCTCCTATAATGCTGGGAGAAGATTTTGCTGTATATCAAAAAAAGATACCTGGTGCTTTTGCTTTTGTAGGTAGTGGTAATGATGAAATTGGTTGTGATTATCCTAATCATAATGAAAAATTTAATATAGATGAAAAATCCGTAATCATTGGTACACAATTATACTTAGCCTATGCTTTAGAAGCTTTATCAAAAACATAATAATTTTTTATATAAAAATGGAGCCTCTCACTTATAGGCTCCATTTCCAAATTTTCTAATATATTATATAGTCATAGCTTTCATATTTTTTATTATATCCATCATGGATAAGGTTAATTTTTACCTTCACTTCCTCTTCCATAGACGCTTCTATCCTATATTCATTATATTCTCCATCTCTATAATTAAAGCTTTCACCATCATCACAGTAATGAGTATATTTCATATGTCCTTCTCCATTTTTAGAACTATAAATTTCTAAATGAAGTACCTTATTTTCTTTTTCCCCTATATAATTCATTTCTTCCATGATAGGAATTATAGAACCAGCTTTTATATAAATAGGACATGTATCTAATGGGGCATCTTTTATGATATACTGACCACCAGTAAATTCCTCCTTAGTCCAATAATCTATCCAACTATCTCCTTCAGGCAAATATACTAGCCTCTTTCTAGCGCCAGCTTCTACTACAGGTGCTACTAAAATATTATCCCCAAATAAAAACTCATCATTTATTTCATAAGTGTTTTTATCATCTTGATAATTATATAATAATGGCTTAAGTATTGGAGTACCATCAAGCTCACATTTTCTATAAGCATCATATAAATATGGAATAAACTTATATCTTAATTTAATATATTTCCTATTTATTTCTTCTGTCTCCTCATCAAAAGCCCAAGGCTCCTGGTCCCTAGTTACCAGTGAAGTATGATTTCTAAAAAATGGTGTAAATGCACCTACTTGCACCCATCTGCTTAATAACTCTCCAGTACAATCAAAACCAAATCCACCTACATCAGTACCGCAATATGCTAATCCACTTAATCCTAAATTCATAAGCATTGGTAGTGACATTCTAAGATGTTCCCAAGTACTTTGATTATCCCCTGTCCATACAGTTGAATATTTTTGTGTACCAGAATAGCATGCACGAGTTACAACAAATGGCCTTTTTCCTGTAGCTTTCTTTAAACCTTCATATGTGGCCTTAGCCATCATATGTCCATAAATATTATGAGCCTCTTTATGCATCATAGGAGTTCCATCATCATTAAACATCACATCATCTGGTAATGGCCCATTAAAGCTTGCAGGTTCATTCATATCATTCCAAATACCTGATATACCTGAATCTAGCATAATCTTTTGATTATTTCCCCACCAATTTCTTACAGCGCTATTCATAAAATCAGGATAAACTGCATCACCAGGCCATACTTTATTTACATAAACTACTCCATCCTTATCAGTGGCAAAATATCCATTTTTAAGACCTTCATCATATATAGTATATCCTTTTTCCTTCTTAACTCCTGGATCTACAATTGTTACTACTTTAAACCCTTTTTCCTTTAACTTTTCCATTATTTCCTGTGGATTACTAAATCTCTTCTCATTCCAAGTAAAAACTTTATATCTATCCATGTAACCAATATCTAAATATATAGTATCACAAGGAATACCCTTTTCTCTAAAGCTATCAGCAATTTCCATCACTCTTTCTTCATTGGCATATGTCCATCTGCTTTGAGCATATCCTAAAGTCCAAATTGCAGGAAGCGGTGTTCTTCCTGTAAGATATGTGTACCTTTCCACTACTTCCTTAATTTGTGGCCCATTAATGAAATAGTAATCAATATTACCATCTACTGCTGAAAAGTAATAATAGTTGCTATTTTCCTTTCCCATATCAAAATGAGTTTCAAAATGATTATCAAAGAATATTCCATAAGCATTTCCTTTTTCTAATGCTATTAAAAATGGAATTGATTTATACAAAGCTTCAAATGTTTCTGCATGTGGTGCTGAATTATCTGTATTCCAATTCTTATAATGATATCCACGTTTGTTTAAGGAACCTGTTCTCTCTCCTAACCCGTAAAATAAAGTATCTTTATTCATAGACTTTTTAACAAATACTTTATATTCTATTTCTTTAGCATATTCATGTCCCTCATCTTCTAACAAAGTATAATCACCACTACGTCTTAAAAATGGCTTTCTATCTCCCCTATGATCTGAACATATTAGTTCATTATCTATGGTATATATATCTATCAAAAATTCATCATAAATTTTTATTATAAGAGCTTCTGTAATAATATTAATACTGCTATCCTTTTTCTCCACTGTAAAGTTACATATATTATTATCTAAATATTCTATAGCCTTAGATTTTCTTTCCTTAGAAACCTTTGGTACGAAGAAATTTACTATATTCTTAGTAATAACCTTTACATATGCATCATTTTTTTCATAAGCAATGCTCACTATATTTTCATCAACAGTATAATTTAATAACTTTCCAAATTCTTCTCTCATAATACCCTCATATACTTATATATTTTCTTTTATTATTTTAGCAGGATTTCCTCCTACCACTACATTATCTGGCACATCCTTAACAACAACAGCTCCTGCTGCTACAACTACATTATTTCCAATGGTTACACCCGGTGCAATTACACTTCTTCCACCTAGCCATACATTATCACCAATGGTAACTGGCTTTCCATATTCAGCGCCACTACACCTTTCCTCTGCATCTAAGGGATGAGTAGCTGTATAAATATGAACACCTGGTGCTAAAAATACATTTTTTCCTATATTAACTGGACATACATCTAATATTACACAATCAAAATTTGCATAAAAATTATCACCTACTTTAATGTTATATCCATAATCACACTTAAAGGTTGGTTCAATAAAAATATTTTCTCCTACTTGTCCTAAAAGTTCTTCTAATATTTCTCTTCTTCTTTCAATTTCAGTCTCAATTGTATTATTATACATTCTAGTAAGCCTTCTAGCGTTTATTCTTTCATTTACTAGAGTTTCATCTGCTGATAAATACATTTCGCCATTAATCATTTTTTCTTTCTCACTTCTCATAATTAGCTCCTCATTAATAACCAATTTATGTTATTATTAATATATTACTGTAATTATACATCGGTTTTTATGTTAATACTTCATTAAAAATTACATTTTTATATAACAAAACTGCTCTAGGAGGATTTATGAATTCAGATTTACTTAATTTAAAGGAAAATAAAAATCATGGAGATTTTAATATCTTACTTAGCACTTATAAAGGTGAAATAACTGACTCTCTTCCTCATGTAGTTCTTCATTGGCACAAAGAAATAGAAATGACCTTAATTTTAAGAGGAAAAGCCGAATATAAAATAGATTTTACTACATACCAAGTAAAAGAAGGTGATATTGTTATTATTTCTCCTGAAAGTCTTCATGCCATAAATAAAATCAGTGGTTACCAAATGGAGTGGACAACTATAATCTTTAGTCTTGATTTGCTAAAAAGCCATCTTACTGATGGATGTTCATTAAATTATATCTCTCCATTATTAAATAAAAGTTATAAACTACCTGTAATAATCAATGCTGAAAGTTCTGGTTATGAAAAAATTTATTCGATTATTAAAAATATAATATTCACATATGATAAAAAAGATATTGCTTATGAATTAGAGCTAAAATCAATGCTATTCTCCCTTTTTGCAAATTTATATAAATATAACTATGTTCATAAGGAAAATACTCACAATGAACTTACTGATTATATTCAAAATAAAATGAAAACAGTACTTAATTATGTACAGGAAAATTTCAATAGAGATATGTCCATTGAAGAAATTGCCAAGCTATGTAATTTCAGCGAATATCATTTTATGAGATTCTTTAAAAAATATGCTGGTACTTCTTGTTTAAAATATATTAATAACTATAGACTAGAAAAATCTGCTGAATTATTAAAATCCACCTCTTCATCAATTACAGATATTTCTTTAGAATGTGGCTTTAACAATTTATCATATTTTAATAAGCTATTTAAAAGGAAATATCATCTTACTCCAAGAGAATTTAGAGATAATATATAAATTTTAATATTGCCTTAATATGCCTTCATAGGTTATACTAAATGTGCAAAATAAATATACATTTAAATTTGGAGGTACTAAAATGAGTTGCGGATGTTCAAACTTAGGAAATGACGGAAAAGCTGTAGTAGATTTAGTAAGAAGTAAAGGAAAAGCTGATCTTAAATTAAGAAACGCTTACGAAATAAATTGTTCTTGTGGACAAACTTTTACTATGGAAATATTAGTTGATAGATGTCCTCATTGTAATATGACATATGGAGTTACACCATGTAGCCAAGGAGATGTTAATAACATCAAAGCTGCTGGAATCAACTACTAAAATTATTTAAGCCCAGCAAATTATGCTGGGCTTAAATTCATATTAATTGTACTACTTATTTACTTTTCTTATTTTTTATTGCTTTATAAATTCCTAAACTTAATACTAAAAGAATTGATATTATTATTAAATAAGGGATTGCTGCTATAATAAAAATAACTGTATTTATTGAGAATTCTTTTATTTTCTTTAAAGAATTAACAAAGGAACTACTAATCTTTTCTCCTAATGTCTTTGGTACTGATTGTGTCACTGTTTCCTGCGAAACTTCCTGTATATTAATATTTACAGTAGCCATATCTACTAAGTTACTTATTTTATTTAGACAAGTGGTTAAATTTTCAATTTCATATCTTACATCAGTTAAGGCATTTTCAATTTCTATTATGTCTTTAACTTCAGTGGCAGTTTTTAATATCTCTAAATATCTTTCTTCCTGTATTTGAAGTGATTTTAATCTGCTTTCATTATCATAATACTGAGCTGTAATATCCTCCGCTGAGGTGCTCTTATTTCTTACCGTTGCTAGTTTACTACTTTCATCTAAAAAATCATCTAACTTATCACTAGGTACATTTATTTTATAACTGGCAAATCTTAAACATTGATAATTATTATTTATTCCCTCAGCATCTATACTGGATGATGCAATATATCCGCCATAACTTTTTACCATATCTTCCAATGAATTAATAACATCATTAAATTTAGCTGTTTCTAAGGATAACTGACTACTCTTTATTATTTTCCTTTCTGGTTCTAAAAGCTTCTCTCCATTGACACTACTTTCCTCTGTAGCTCCACTATCCATATCATACATTTCTGTACTGACACTAGAATCACTTTGAGCCATTTCTAATGCCTGTGATGCTGAACTTAAATTTTCACTAGTTTTAGAAGTACATCCTACCATGATAATTGAAAAAATTAAAATCAGTCCAATAATTCTTTTCCTCATAATATTCTCCTTTTATTTCTTTTATATTAATTAGATAGTAGCATATTCCATTTTGTTCCGTCAAAAATAAAAGATGCATCAAAAAATTGACACATCTTTTATTTCTTAATTATCTATATGATCCTTTCGCATTCCTTTAATAAAATAGTATAATGTCCTTAGTGGTACTGCTGTTGCTCCACATCCCATATACTCAGATATTGGGCTTTCAGTAGATGCTGTTCCAGCAATATCCAAATGTATCCATGGCTTATCCTGCACAAACTCTTTAATGAACATTGCAGCTGTTATAGTTCCAGCTCCAGTTTTATCGGAATTCTTTAAATCTGCAACTTTGCTCTTAAGCTGCTTCTTATAATGGTCAAAGGTTGGTAACCTCCAAAAGCTTTCATCTGTAACATTGGTTGCTTCCATAAAAGTTTCATAAAACTGATCATTATTAGAAACCACCGCTGTAGTATATCTTCCTAAAGCATGAATTGCTGCACCAGTTAAAGTGGCAACATCAATTATCATGCCAGCTCCTTCCTTTTCAATTATATATGTTATAGCATCAATAAGTGTAAGTCTTCCTTCTGCATCAGTATTATTTACTTCAATAGTCTTCCCTGCCATAGAACCTATGATGTCACCTGGCTTAAAGGCATCTCTAGATAATATATTTTCACAAGCAGCCACCACTGCCACCACATTTTTCTTAAGCTTATTTTTAGCTATAGCACTCATTGTTCCAATTACTGCTGCTGCACCAGCCATATCTTCCTTCATATCAATCATACCTGTAGGAGGCTTTAAGGAAAATCCACCTGAATCATAAGTAAGCCCTTTACCTACTAAGCCCAACACTTCCTTATTACCTTCATCACCCATATATCTCATAACAATAAGTTTAGGTGAATGAACAGATCCCTTTGCCACTGATAAAAAGGCCTGCATTCCCATATCTCTACATTTTTCTTCATGAATTACTTCCACTTCAAAGCCACTTTCAGCACCTATCTTAACCACTTCATTGGCAAGTATTTCTGGATATATTACGTTAGCTGGCTCATTTACTAAATCTTTAGCCATATTAATACTACTTACAATATTTAAAGTTTCATTTAATACTTTATTAGCTTTTACAAGCTTTCCTTCATCTACATTTGTAATATATATTTTAGGATTGTAATTACTTTTTTTGCTCTTATATTTATCAAAAGAATATAATGTCATTGCAGAAGCTTCTGTTATACATTTTATAATACCTGGAAGGCATATCTTATTGCTTTCAAAAACTTCTATTGCAAAACTATTAAGCTTAAGAGCTTTAGTTTGCTTAATGCCTCTAGCAATAGCATTTCTTAATACCTCTCCATTTAACTGTTCTTCTTTTCCTAATCCTACATAAATTCTATATTTTAATCCCTTATCTAAGTATGTTGTATAAAATACTTCATCAGCTTTTCCCTCAAAAGGAATAGATTTTAAAATATCATCATCTCCTGATAGCTTACTGATTTTATTTTCAAAAATAGGAATTATAGTACCTTTTAATTCACCGGAATCTATATTTTTAATCCTTATATTCATATTATACCTCCCTTACCTTATCTTTCTATTATTTGTATATTATCATATATAGTAATGTATTTCTACATGTCACCAAAGATTAAAGTAACTAATTTTAGTTTTTTCGAATATATTAGATATTATACCAATTAAAGGAGTATAAAAATGCATATTCTTTCTTCTATTTTACTCGCTTTTTCATCAAGTATTGACAGTTTGATAATAGGCATTGCCTATGGAGTAAAACAAATTAGAATAAAATTCATTATTAACTTAGTAATTTCCATAATTGTAACACTAACAACATTTCTTGCTATGTGTTTAGGACGCCTTATTTGTGACTATATTCCCGCTGATATTTGCAATTATATAGGTTCAACCTTGCTAATAATAGTTGGCCTATATATGATTTGGGATTATTATAAAAAAGAGCATAAACATACAGAGGAAAACTCAGTAGAATTTATTAACTCTTTAGATTACGACCAAATAATTGAATTTAACAAAACAGCCGACATAGATGGTTCTGGAAACATTGAAATAAGTGAAGCAATCACCTTAGCATTATCATTAAGCATAAATAATCTTGCTTTAGGAATTGGGGCTAGTATTTCAGGTATAAGCATAATTCTTACCACCATTTTAACTTTTGTTTTTAGCGTAATTACAATGATCATAGGATTAAAACTTGGATCACGTTACTTATCTAAAATTTTTGGTGAATATTCTCCACTGATTTCTGCAGTTATTATAATAGCTATGGGTATATTTGAATTTTTCTTTTAAAAAAATAGCCCCTTAATATTAAAGGGCTATTTGGTACTTAGAAGCTTTTTAAGCTTCTTTTTTTCTATTTTTAGCTACTATTATTATTCCTGCAGATATAATTAATAAACCAAATAGACATACAAAAGTTGTATCAGTTCCACCTGTTACAGGGATACTTACTGATGGATTATCTCCATTATTTACATTTTGTCCGTTTTGTCCATTAACTGTTATGCTACCAGAGCCATTATTTGGACTTCCATTTTGTGTATTTCCTCCAACAGTGTTATTACCTGAGCCATTACCTGTGTTATGATCATTGTTGTCTTCACCAATATTAGCATCTTCTAGTTTCTTAATTTCAGCTTCTGCTTTAGTTAATTTTTCATAGTTAGTAACTAATGCTTTTTCTTCCGCAGTCAATACATCATATGCCTTTCTTGCTTCTGAAACTTGAGCCTTGCATTCTAAAGTAACTTCTTCAGGAATTGCTTCAATTAGTTCAATTACTTTATTTACTGCTTCATTACTCACTACTTCTTCTACTTTTTTAACTTCAATTGAGTCTCTTACTCTTAATCTAGCTCCTAATGGATCTGTTGAACCAAGACCTATTGCTGTAACTGTGTCTCCTACCTTGATATCACTGCTGAATTCACCAACATTTAATGAGCCATCACTAGCACCAACATATCCATTTAAGAATATTCTAATATCACCTGAACCATCATTTAAAATCATGTATTCTTTGTTATTTTCACCTATCTCAACAACCTTACCAGTTACTGAAATTAATAATCCTTCATTTTCTTTCTTAGCTGCATCACCTGTAGAAAGCTTAGTTGGATCTACTAGATTTATACTTTCATCAATTAATTCTATTGTTTCTAAATCTATTTCTTTTTCACCTTCGTATTCACTAACAAGACCAGTTACTCTAACTTTTTGTCCAAGTTTTAAATCGATACCTGCAACTGGGAATATATTAATACCTCCAGTACTATCTTGGATATAAATTGTATCAAAGAAAGCATTTCCTGCTTGAGTACCAGCTGTTACATAACCTTCTACACAATAGAAATCTCCTAATTCCCCATTATGAGCTTCTTTAATTGGTGAAACATTTATTTCTCTCTTAATTGAATCCAATATATTTAATGCTATATTGTAATTTGTATATTGTAAATCATTGTAGTTATCTAAAGATGCTTGTACTTCAAAGTCAGAAATAAATATAGTTCCTCCTATGAACATATTTCCGCCACCATTAAGCTTTTCCATACCTAAAGCAACAACATCACCTTTTGCTACACTAGTACCTGGTGTATTTTTATTTGAATCAATAGAATATGTTGTGTCATGACCCTTTACAAGCCAAGTAGCTTTTCCTTCTTCAACAGCTTTCTCGTCTAATGAAACTGAACATCCATTGTAGAAGCTATATTTTTGCCCATCAACAACACCTGCTAAGAATTCATTTTCCATGTTGAAGTTTGTAAATGCTAATCTAAAGTTTTGGCTATTAACTTTATTGTCATCATCAACAACTTCATCATTATTAATTCTTGATGTAGCTCCTATACCTGCTAATAATTTATTTAACTGTGTTGAAGTTGCATAATCCCCAGTACCATCTTGATAATCAGCTATACCACATATTATTAAGCTACCACCATTATCAGTATATCTTTTTACCATTTCAATAAATTCTTCACTGAACTCTTGTGGTTGATAACTTATACCATTTGCATTTGAACTTTTCTTTGCTGGAGCTGATATTACTAATAAATCAGTATTTTCTAACATTTCATCTGTTATTTTTTCTGTTTCTATGTTAACTGCAATATTTTCCTTATTAGCTATAGTAGTAAAATTACCTAGGTTATTTGCATAATATCCTGATACATAATCATTAAAATGTGTTCCATCTACAACAACTCTGCTTACCACTGATGGATCCTTAACATCAATCTTTAATACATCAGTATAAATTTTTTCTACTCCATTGATTACAGCTGTAGCCTTTACATCAATATTAAAGTTACCTGCTTTTCCATGAGTATAATCAAATGTATAATTTGCTGTACCTAAAGAATCAACCTTAAATGAGTTGCTTGTTTCATGAACTACTTTACCACCTATAGAATAAGTGATATTAGTAACTTCTAAGTCTGAACTTTCATTGTTGAAGAAGTTTGATGTAATAGCAAATTCTTCACCTTTAATTGGCATTGTAGTACTTGTTGTAGTTTGTGCTATTCCAGCCTTTTCAACTTCATCTATCCATACTGGTGCAGTTACTGCAATGTCTTTATCTTCTTGATCTACTCTAATGAAATAGTATGAATAATCTGGTGATAAGTTAAATTCAACTGTCCCCTTATTTGAATCTAATTTCTTAGAATCTACTACTTTTCCACCATTAGCAATTACTGATACTGTTCCAATATTTTCAGCATCTTCATCAGATATTTCTACTTTGATATTAACTTCTTCTGGCTTTTCATTTAATACAGTTCCCATTATTTCGTTATTTAAAGTATATTTAATGCTTAAATTTTCATCTTCCGTTGCATATACTCTTAAATTTCTCATAGCATCATAAATGCTTTCTTCTGTTAACGATTCTGCTAATATAACTGATTTTGTTGTATTAGCATTTCCCCATCTACCTTTATGGTTATCTTGGTTATTAGTTGGAGCTACGTGCCATCCTTTGTCTAATGCTCTTGTATAGTATTCATATGAAGGGAAATATCCACTTCCTCTTACAGGACCTTCACCATTACCAACTTCAATCATATTTACAATTGCATCGATTTCTTCATCGTAATGAGAGAAATCATTAAAATCTCCAAAAGTATCTCCTGGATGGTTTAATTGAGATATTGACTGGCTGAATTCCTTTAATTTATTATAGTAATTTTGTAAAGCTTCTGTAGCCTTATATTCTGGCTTTGTTCTATTTTCAAAACCTGGAGTATTGAAAGTATTTATATGTCCAATACCATTTGACCAAGTCATCTCGAAAGCATATATTGCAACGAATTCCTCATCAGTCATTGATTCAGCTAAAGCTTTAGAGCTTGTCCATTCATCACTGGCAGATCCATCTTCCATTGAAGCATCATTACAGTTATCAAATGAATTTGAGTGGTCTGTAACAGCTAAGAAGTCAACTCCAGCAACATTTTTTGCATAATCATATGCTTCTGCTACTGTTCCTGCACCATCTGAGTTTGTTGAATGTGAATGTAGTTGTCCAAAATAAACATTTAATTCATCAGTATTGATTTTTTCCCTAACTTCAAATTGTCCACTAACTTCGCTCTTGAAACCTAAAGTATCGCAAGCTTCCACTTTTATAGTATGAGTTCCAACACTTAAATCTTCACCTGGTACATATATAACACTTGTTTCTGATACATTAGAGTGTGCTGTTACATCTATATCATCAACATATAATTTTACTGTTTGTAAATCTACAGCTGTCATATCAGTGTAAGATACTTTTATTGTTGGTTTAGCATTAGTTGTAGTTGCTGTTGGTGATACTATCTTTAATTCAGGACCTTCTAAATCTTCAATAATTAAGCTAGACTTAACTATATCTTCAGTTGATACAACCATTATTTGATAGTTGTTATGTTGTGAACATATTCCTACAACATCTACTAGTTCATCACTTGTAAAAGTAACACCTTCTGGAATTTTGTAAATATTTATACTGTTACCTTCAGTATCAGTCATTACTGTATTTCCTGAAGTATTAATTGTGCCTAGATTTACTCCTATGAATTTAACTCTTTGTGATTCATAGTTTTCTCCACCGTTATTATTAATTATATCTGCTACAGTTACTTCTTTTGGTGCTGGCAACTCATTACCCTTTGATTTTACAACAACGCTTTCGTTTTGAATTTGCACTAAAGATTTAAATTCTGAAGTCTTTCCTTCAACTATAACTTCATCGCCAATTTCTAAACTTTCAGTTCCTCTTATGGCAATTCCAGCACTTTTATCTTGAATTGCATAGTTATATCCATTGCCTGAAGCTTCTTTAAAAGTAACTATACCTTTTACTTTTACACTGCTACCAAGCTCTGCAGCTCTAGCATCACTTATTTTTATAGTTCCTTTTTCATCTTCATCAATCTTTACAGTAGTAAGCACAATGTCATCTATTGTTACATTGCTTGTTACCTTAGTGTATTCTAATCTTAGCTTTGTTACATTTCTAGGGATTTCATATGTAACTTTTTGTCCTACATTATTTGGCAGGCTTCCATCTTCTGCTTTTAATACATAAAGATCAGTCCACTGATCATTTACCAACCCTTTGATCGATAAATATGATTCACTAACATTTTGACCTTTTATCCAAAAGCTTAATGTACCTTCTGTTTCTAGTTCAAATGAAGGAGTCTCAATATATCTACCGCTTTTATCAAGCTTTGCTGATGGAGATTCTTTTCCATAGTTTCCTTGAGAATCATATCCTCCCATATTACTTGGTTCAAGAATCCAGCCTTCCCCTGCAGCTATTTGATTCTTGTTACCGCTGAAGCCTTCATTAAAAACTTCCACAATTTCATTTTCACTGGCATTTGCTATTAGAGGTATGTCTATTAAATTTAGTACTAATGCAAATGCCATAAAAATACTTAATAATTTTTTCTTTTTACTTTTGTACATTATACCCCTCCTCTTTCCGAACTAATTATACACTATTTTAATTATCTTTCGTGTTATTTTTTCCAAAAAATATTATTTTTCTCACTTTATTCTTTTTTAGCTAATTTTTTTATGAAAATATCATATTTTTATTGGTATAATTGTAATTTTTTAAAGTTATACAGAAAACTTTTTTGAAATACACATATATTAATAATATATTGCTACTAATTTCGAATTAATTAACATATAAAAAAGAAAAGGTAACTAGAAACTTTTTCTAGTTACCTTTTCTTTTAATATAAACTTTGAAAAATTTTATCTGTGTTTTCCAAAGATAATTTCTATAATCTTTTTAACTATTCTTATTACCTTTTCTACCTGTTCTTTAATTACAGTAATTATAGTATTATCTGCAGCTGATTTAAATGTTAAAACAGCAGTTCCTCCTTCTGATGTTTCAGGTATATCAATGGTAACTTTTCCATCACTTTCTACTGTATATTCTTTACCATTATATAAATCTTCAAGTTTATCCCCTTTTTTATAAGAAGTAGTAACAGTCACTGCATTAACTTCTTCTTTTAAATTTAATGCAACAATAACAGATTGATCATTGTAATTTCTTGAATATACTGTATAACCCTCTTCATCACTGGCAGCTATAGTCTTTCTATCACCTTTAGCAAAAACCATAGAATAATCTTTTCTGATATTTAACAGTTTCTTATAATGATTGTATATTACTGAATAATTTTCATCTTCTAATCTATCCCATGGCATATCATATCTATTTGCATCATTTTCAGTAAGTGCTGATTCTCCTAATTCCTCTCCATAATAAACAACTGGTATTCCCTTATCTGTTATTTGAAGAGCTGATGCAATCATCTGCTTATTTAAATCATAATTTACTGTTGCTAAGAATCCATTTTCATCATGACTGCTTAAGAATTGTCCTAAAAGATTTGTATTGTCAATAAGTGCTGCCCTTTCATCAAGGTACTTAGATGTTTCTTCAATGCTACCATTTACAAAATCTCTAGCCTTATTCTTATATGAGAAGTCTAATAATGCATCCATTTCACCATTATCAAGTTTTCCAACTGTATTATTAATGTCTGCACCATAATACTCACCAATCATTTTAAACTCTGGATCAATAATTGACATTTGTGTCTTAAATTCCTTTAAAGTTGCATTATCCACATGTTTTACTGTATCAACTCTAAAGTAATCAATGGTATTTCCTTTATCAGTAGTTGCTCTTTCTATCCAATCACTTTGCCATTTTATTATTTGCGCTCTAACAGCAGGATCTTCTGTTCTAAAGTCTGGAAGTCCACTTACCTCTTCAGTTTCAAAATCACTGCCGCTTTTTTCTCTAAACATACCTGTAAATGCTGCTCTATCATCATCTGTTGGATAATTTGGTGCTGCACTATTTTCCTCTACTTCCTTCATTCCATATCCTGCATGGTTAAGAACTACATCCACCATAATCTTTATACCATTATCATGAGCAGTATCAATTAATTCCTTTAAATCATCTAAAGTACCTAAATGAGGATCAAGACTTTCAAAATCTTTTGCCCAATAACCATGATATGAATATTGCTGTCCACCACTAGCAAACATTTGATTAAAATCTGTATTTTCAACTATTGGAGTAATCCAAATAGTATTGATGCCTAAATCCTTTAAATATGATACTTTTTCAGTAAGTCCCTTTAAGTCTCCACCATGATATGTCATAGCATTTTCTTTATCATAGCCAATATTATTAGGATCATCATTGCTGCTATCTCCATTAAAGAACCTATCTGTTACAACAAAATATATTCTTGATTCATCAAAGCCAAAATCTAGTTCATCTTCACTAGAAATAACTGATGTTACAGTAAGATTTGTAGAAGTACAATGCTCTTCTCCATTTTTATCAATTACTATAACTTTTATTTCTTTTTCTCCAGCAGTAACACTATCCTTAACACCTATAGATTGTCTTATTTTTCCTTCAAATAATAAATCTAAATTCATATTTACTTTACTTGCCATACCAAGGCTACTTAAATCCATATAAATACTTCTAATATTTTCTTTTGATACATCATCACCACTTAAAGAAACATTAACTATAGTATTTTGATTATAATTTACTTCTTTTAATGAAACATCTGCAGCCACATCTATAGCTAATTTCTTATATTCTATTTCATATTCTTCAGTAGAAGTTTCTCCTCCATCTTTAGTCACTATAAAACGATATTTATATACTCCTGATTCTATATTATCAAGGATATATTCAAAATATTGATTCTTTTCATCATAAGCCATATCATAATCATTTACAATGCCACTTGGGCTTTCCACATGAACGACTACCCTTTCAATAGTATCTTGTGCATTTTTTTCATATAGATCTTCATCTCTATATTTAAAACTTATCTTACCTTGATTTATTGATGCATTTTCTATGGCTGGTACTTGGAAGAACTCTCCTACTCCACTGGTAACAGTAACTTTTGTTATGGTCATAGAAGGATCTATACTTATATATCTATCTGAATCATATGGATCTTTTTCATTCCAATCAGTACCTTTTCTTAAAACGAATCCAACAGAAGATGTATCAGGGGCTATTTCAAATTTACAAACAGCTTTTCCATCCTTAACTTCTTGGAAGTCTTTTTGCCCATCTTCTACACCTGTTTGCCATGTCCATATATTCCATCCCTCATAATCTTCTTCTTCTCTTACATAAGTGAATTCTATATATTTCTTTGTATATTTATTTATTGTTATAGATTTTACAGCGCTTGCTCCATCAATAACTGCTGTAATTTCTACATTTCCTTTAGCTTTTCCTTTAACAACGCCAAATCCATTTACTGTGGCAATTGCTTCATTAGAAGATGACCACTGTACATCGTAATTATAAATCTCCTGTCCAAATTGATCTTTCACTTTAAGACCTAATTGAAGTTCCTTTGTAGCATATACTTTATCATCACCATATATCTCAATACTCTTGGCTTTTAATTCTTCTACATTAACTTTAACTTCAATTTCAGCATTGCCGCATTTTAAAGTTAAAGTTGCTATGCCTAACTCTAAACCATTTACCTTTCCAGTAATCTTATCAGCTGAAATAACTTTATCATCTGATACTATCCATTCTATATCTGCATTATCTATTACTCTATTATTTTGATCTCTTACTACAGGCTGTACAAATCTATATCCACCTGGATTAATTCCAATCTCCTCATTTTCAACTTCTATTGTTGTTGGAATTTGCTCTTCACCTTCAATAGATTCATCATATAACACCATCATTGATAATGGTGCTACATATGCAGTATTAGTATCCTCTAAAGTATTTAATACCTCTATACCTGCATTATATTCATCTGCCACCACATTCCAATTAGCCTTTTCTGGCAATGTTATTTTTTCTTCTGAAGTATTTCCATTATAAGCTACAACAATATTCTTCCATCCATCACCATTTGCATAATCTTTTAATTCAAAAACTACTACATTATCTTCACTCTTACAAATTACAAGATTGCTTTCTATGGCATCTCTTGTATTCATCCTAAAGGCTGGATGTGATTTTCTAAGTTCAATAAGTCCTTTATAGTAATCATATACTTCCTTAAACTTTTCTTTATTGCTCCAGTTAATTTTGTTTATTGCATCTGGACTCTTATAGCTGTTATGATCTCCATATTTACTTCTTAAGAATTCATCTCCAGCTTGGAAAAATGGTATTCCTTGAGATGTCATGATTATTCCTGTAGATAATACACTTCTTCTTACTAACTCATTATCAAGTGGATTTTCTTCAGTTATCATGTAATAAGGATTGCTGTTTGCAACAGCTTCATCAACAGATGAATACTTATCTGCACTATCTCCACTTAGCTTACCATCTTGAAGTGTTAAAAATCCTGCTGCATCATTAAGGCCTGCTGCCACAACAATCTTATCCCAAAGATTTAAATTATCATGAGCTGTAACATAATTAATACTTTCACTGGCATTTTGGGTAAAGTCATCAATTGACCCCATTACACCTTTTACTATATCAGCTTCCTTACCTGAAGCTCCTGTAGCATAACCTGTAGTTGCATCATCACTGCCACCTTTTATGGTATTTCTAAAGTTATCATTAAATACACCAAAACCATTTCCAGCTTGTGATCCTTTAAGTGTTTGCATTGAAGCACTAAGAGAGCTACCTCCTGCCTGCCAAGGTTCACCATAGATAATTATATTAGGATCAATTTCTGCTCTTAATTCATTAGTAAGCTCAATAATTGTTGTTGTATCAATAAGTCCTGCAAGGTCAAATCTATATCCATCTATCTTATATTCTTGTGCCCAATATTTCACAGAATCTTTAATATACTTCCTAACCATAGGTCTTTCTGAAGCTACTTCATTACCACATCCTGAACCATTTGTGTACTTGCCACTATCATTAACTCTATAATAATAACCTGGTACTACATCATCAAAAGGAGCACCACCTATTGAAAATGTATGGTTATACACCACATCCATTACAACTCTTATACCATTCTTATGAAGAGATTCTACCATTTCCTTAAATTCTTTAATTCTAGCTTCTGGATTTGCTGCATCACTGGAATAATATCCTTCTGGTACATTATAAGTTAATGGATCATATCCCCAATTATATTGAGTATCACTTCCTAGCTCATTAACAGAACCATAATCATATGAAGGCTGTATTTGAACATGTGTTACGCCTAAATCAACTAAATGATCAACACCTGTAGAAATATCAGTGCCAGATAATGTTGTTCCTTCTTCTGCTAAAGCTTGAAACTCACCTTTATTTGACATACCACTATCATCTGATATAGAGAAATCTCTTATATGCATTTCATAAATAATGGCATCAGTCATATCCATAAATGCTGGTTTTGCTGTTTTTTCCCATCCTTCTGGATCAGTAGAATCAAGATTTATTATTGCAGTTCTCTGCCCATTGGCTGCCACTGCTTTAGCATATGGATCCACAGCATAATTCACATCACCATTTGCAAAAGATACCTTATATAAATAATACTTACCATTTAGGTCTTCGCTTATTTCTACATTCCATACACCATTGTCATTTCTCTCCATTGCTACTTCATTACCTTTAGTATTATTATTTACGTATCCATCACTATCGTATTTACCTGCATCATCGTAAAGCATCAATGATACATCTTTGGCAGTAGGTGCCCATACTTTAAAGCTAGACTTATTTTTTCCATAAGTAAGTCCAAGATCATTTCCATCATAATAATACTTTTCATCATTTAAAATCTTTCTCATGGTAACTTCCACAGCTGCAAAATCATTACTGCTTACTTCATAAAGCTTAGTTGCATCAAGTTCACTAGCAACCATACGGAAGAACTTCTTTTTTAGTTTAAGCATCACTGAATTTTCATTTACTCTACTTACTTCAGTTTCTACTTCCTCATTAGCTTCAACATCCATAAGCTTAAAGGATGATAACTGTTCATCAGTAATTTCAGCACTTGCTGTAACTAATATCTCATCTAAACTATCAGCCATAGCTGCCTTAAGTTTAGCATTAGTCTCTGCCATATCTCTTGTGTAATAAACATTTTCATCACCAGATACAAGCCATACTTCAACAGTATTTCCTTCTTGTACTTCTATTGTTCTATCTATATCAGGGTCTTTTTCTTCCCAGTTTCCCTTTTTAACAATAAAATTTAAAGTATTTGATGAAAACTTATATTCAGCACGGGCAAAACCTTCTTCTGCCACATCATTTTTGTTAAATTCATATGTTGCACCATTCTTACTAGGTTCCCAAAGCCATAATTGCCATGAATCATAATTTCCATCTGGTCTAAAGTAATTAATAATATAAGTATACATACTAGAAATTATTGTTACTTCTTTTGTCCATGTATATATTCCTTCAGTTGCCTTTACCTTGATTGTCTTAGATTCATCTGCATCCTTACTTACCTTTAAAGTGCTACCTTCAATTGATACGCCATAAACTTCTTCTGCTAATTCCCATTGTGGATTAGCTTCTGTGTAACTTCCATTTTCATCATATAAATTTGCCTTTAATTCTCTTTCACTACCAGCTTCAATACTATCATCTAAGATGATTTCAAGGCCTGGCATATTTAAAAGCGAATTACCATTACTTGTATTTTTGTTACCTGCATCTAAGAAACCATTATCCCAGCTACCACTTGTTGGGAAATATTTATATTCATATTGACCTCCTGCTAAAGATAAAGTAACTTCAAAAATACCTTCCTCATTTTTTGTCATGGCAATTCCTTGATTATCCCATCCATTCATAGAACCAACTAAATTAAGAGTATCACCTTTATATGCTGCTCTAAAAGTTACTGTTCCATCTTCATTAATTATAGGGCTTTCCACCACCTCTTCAGGTTCTTCAGGAATAACTGGTGTTTCATCTTCTTTAAAATCTAAAGCTGATAGTATATCATCATAATTATTTACAGAGTCGATGATTTTTTCATCCTTTAAACTTACAATAAACAAAACTTCCATATCTTCTTCAAGGCTAATGGATTTATTATCACTTGATGGTATTCCTCCTCCATCCCAGCTATGGTTTACAACGGCTTTATAGCTATAAGTGCCTGCTGCTAACTTTAAAGAATATCCATAAGTATATTGATCAATCCTATACATATCATAATCAGTATTACCTTCTGCCCAGTTAATATTTTCATTATTTCTTAATGTACCTATAAGTGAAACAGTATTCTTTAAAGTTGGAATACTTATGGAATCTACTGCAAAATTTTCTAAGTAATTTCCCATAAATGTTACTTCTTCAGTTCCAGCTGGTATAGTCATCTTAACATTATCAGCTACTTCACCATTATTCCACCCACTATTGTACGCAATCTTATATTCAATTTCATGCTCACTAGCTCTAGCTTCTTCTGCTATCTTGAAAGTACCTAAGTAATTTCCCCCACCAATATAGTTAAGTACTAAATCTCCATCTACATTCCAATTTGAAGCGCCTTTAATTACTCCTTCAAAGTTTCCTGTAACCACAGCTTTATTTTTAAACTGCTCTGGATTATTTATTGAGTCATAAACCTTTTTTTCTTTATAATTTAATCTAAAAGTTACATAACTTTCTTCTGTTACTTTTATGGCTATATTTTCTCCGTTATCACCATAGCTTTCATCCCAGCTACCATTCATAGCTATTTTATAATTATATTCTCCTGGCTTTAATTTAAATGTTTCTTCATAAATATCCTGCTTATATAGCTTCATCTGAGCCAAACTATTAATTGGATTCCAATCCTCTCCTAAGTTATTTTCATCCATAAAGTCTCCTACAACTACTGCTGTAGCTATAGTTTCCTTTTGATTTACAGTATCCGCCTGAACTTGTAATGCATCTTTTGGAAACGGTACTAAAGTTAAGCAAAATACTATTAATGTTATAATGCTTAAATAGATTTTTCTCTTTTTTTTCTTTCCTCTAAACATTTATCCCCCTCCATAAAACTAACTGTAAAATTTTTACATTTATATTGTAAACCTTTTTAGTAATATTTTCCATAATATTTTAAACAATATTTTATAAAAAAAAATTGATAATGAATACTTAATAGTTAAATTTATTAAAATCCTCCATGAGATTTTTTATTAACTATTAATTTTCCATTATCAATTATTAATTATTTAGCTTTCACCTATATTTATACCAAGCATTCCTGATAAAAAACCTACTACAATACATAATACAAATCTTACAATTTCATAAAATCCAAACTTTGAACTGGCTCCCAATAATACCCCTATTATATATAGTGCTATGTAAAAAAATACTCCTACCGCTAGTCCAACTAACCATCCATTTTTGCCATGAAGCTTTGCTGCTAAAATTGTTCCAAATACCAAACCAAGAGAAGTAATAACAACATAAAGGCCACTAAACATAGATTCACTTATTTCAACAAATGTCATGAACAAAGATAATATTGCCGTCAAAATTACTGTTACCGCTATAGAACCTATTAACCCCTTTAAGACACAAGAAAAATAATTCTTCCAGTCCATATAAAAAAACACCTCCTATGCTTCATAATATGAAACAGTAGAAGGTATTATTCCTTACATCTTATGCGTCTTTAGTTATTTTTTGTGCAACAGAGTTCTTTGTTACTCTTATTCTAACTCTATCTGGACCACTTTGAATTACTAATTGATCTTCATCTATTGTGATGATTTTTCCAACGATTCCGCCTCTTGTTAAAACTTCATCGTTAACTTTTAATTCAGCTAACATGTTATTATATTTTTTACTTCTTTTCTTTTCTGGTAATATTAATAAGAAATACATTATTGCAAACATAGCTGCAAAAGGTATTACTATTTGAATTAAAGCTTGTGCCATAATTAAATTCACCCTCCGTATTTAATCTACATAACTTTTTTGTATCAATATAAATCATACTTCATTTTAAATATACTGTCAAATTCTAAATATAAACTTAACATATTTTTAATATTTATTAAAAATACTGCCTATATCATTGAGTCTAATATAGGCAAAATATTTTATTTATCTTTTTTACATCCCCATGCTTCAAGCTTAGCTGCTTTATATTCTGCAAAAGTACCATTATCAAGATTATCTCTTATCTCTTGCATCATATTGTTATAGAAGTAAAGGTTGTGTAATACTGCAAGTCTCATTGCTAGCATTTCTTTTGCCTTAAATAAATGTCTAATATATGATCTTGTGTAATGCTTACATGCTGGACATTGACATCCTTCATCAATTGGTCTTTCATCTGTTTCAAACTTTTTGTTCATGATGTTTATCTTACCATTAGCAGTAAATAAATGTCCATGTCTACCATTTCTTGCTGGAAGAACACAGTCAAAGAAATCAACTCCTCTTTCCACTGCTTCTAGTATGTTTTCAGGTGTACCAACTCCCATTAAGTAAATTGGCTTATCTTCTGGTAAATGAGGAACTACTGCATCAATTACTCTATACATCTCCTCATGAGTTTCACCAACAGCTAACCCACCTATTGCATATCCATCCATATCTAAACTAGCAAGATGCTTAGCATGTTCAATTCTTATATCTTCATAACATCCACCTTGGTTAATACCAAATAGCATTTGCTCTTTATTGATTGTATCAGGAAGTGAATTTAATCTATTCATTTCTGCTATACATCTGTCAAGCCATCTGTTTGTTCTTGCCACTGATTGAAGAACATACTCTCTTGTAGAAGGATTTGGTATACATTCATCAAAAGCCATTGCTATTGTAGATGCTAAATTACTTTGAATTTGCATTGATTCTTCTGGTCCCATAAATATCTTCTTACCATCTATGTGAGAACTGAAGTACACTCCTTCTTCTTTTATCTTTCTCATACCAGATAATGAGAATACTTGGAATCCGCCTGAATCTGTAAGTATTGGTCTATCCCAATTCATAAATTTATGTAATCCACCCATTTCAGCTACAACTTTATCAGATGGTCTTAAATGTAAGTGATATGTATTTGATAATTCCACTTGACATCCTATTTCCTTTAAGTCCATTGATGATACTGCACCTTTAATGGCTGCTAAAGTACCAACATTCATAAAAACTGGCGTTTCTATTGTTCCATGAGGAGTTTCAAATCTACCTCTTCTTGCTTTGCCTTCTTTTTTTAATAAAGTATATTTTTTACTCAAAATTTCACGTCCTTTAACTTATGTTACTTTATAATCATTGAATCTCCAAATGAGAAGAATCTATATCTTTCTTTTACAGCTTCATTATATGCATTCATAACCTTTTCTTTTCCTGCTAAAGCAGATACAAGCATTATAAGCGTTGATTCTGGTAAGTGGAAATTAGTTATTAGCTTATCTACTACCTTGAATTCATATCCTGGATATATGAAAATGTTAGTCCATCCACTTTGTGCTCTAACCATTCCATTTTCATCACCAATAGTTTCTAAAGTTCTTGTGGAAGTAGTTCCAACAGAAATTATTTTTCCACCATTTTTCTTTGTATCATTGATAATTTTAGCATCTTCTTCTTCTAAATGATAGAATTCTGAATGCATTACGTGTTCATTTACATCATCAACCTTTACAGGTCTGAAAGTTCCAAGCCCTACATGTAAAGTTACATATGCAATATTGACACCCTTTTCTTTTACCTTTTCTAAAAGTTCTTTTGTAAAATGTAAACCTGCTGTTGGTGCTGCTGCTGATCCCTTTTCTTTAGAATATACAGTTTGATATCTTTCCCTATCTTCTAATCTCTCAGTGATATAAGGTGGAAGAGGCATTTCTCCAAGTTCATCTAAAACTTGTTCAAATATACCATCATAGATAAATTCAATTATTCTATTACCTTCTTCTACTATATCAACAACTTTACATTTAAGTTTTCCTTCACCAAAAGTGAAGATTGTTCCTATTTTTGCTCTTTTACCTGGCTTAGCTAAACATTCCCATTTATCTCCCTCTATTCTTTTTAAAAGAAGGAATTCTATTTTCCCACCAGTATTTTCCTTTTCACCTATTAATCTAGCAGGCAATACTCTAGTATTATTTAATACTAAAGTATCTCCTGGATTTAAATAATTTAAAACGTCATAAAAATGTTTATGCTCTATTTCACCAGTAGCTTTATCTAACACCATTAATCTTGAAGTATCTCTCTTCTCTAAAGGGTGCTGAGCTATCAGCTCTTCTGGTAAATGAAAGTTAAAATCACTTGTTTTCATCTTTTACTCCTTAATCCTCAAAAAAACTTGCTTGATGTTTATTTTTCTTATTTACTCTTGTGCGTCCAAGATGTTCATATGCTTTATCTGTAGCCATTCTTCCTCTAGGCGTTCTTACAATGAAGCCTTTTTGTAACAAATATGGCTCGTATACATCTTCAATAGTACCTAATTCTTCACCTATATAATAAGATAAAGTCTCTATTCCTACTGGACCACCTTTGAAATTATCTATAATAGCTTCTAATATCTTGTTATCCACATTATCAAAGCCTTTATTATCCACTTCCAATAATTCCAGTGCCGCCCTAGCTTCCTTATAGCTTATTACTGAATCTGAATATACTTGTGCATAATCCCTTACTCTCTTTAATAACCTATTGGCTATTCTTGGAGTTCCTCTTGATCTCCTAGCTATTTCCATGGCACCTTCTTCTGTTATACGACAACCTAAAACAAAGGCAGATCTTACTATTATCTCCTTAAGTTGTTCATCTGTATAGTAAACCATATTACACATTACACCAAATCTATCTCTTAGTGGTGCTGTAAGCATCCCTACTCTAGTTGTTGCTCCTATTAGTGTAAAGTGTGGTAAATCAAGCCTAATTGACTTTGCTGCTGCTCCTTTTCCTATAACTATATCTAATGCATAGTCTTCCATAGCAGGATATAATATTTCTTCAACATTTCTATTTAACCTATGTATTTCATCTATAAATAAAACATCATTATCTTTTAATGTTGTAAGTATAGCTGCTAAATCTCCAGCTCTTTCAATAGCAGGACCAGATGTAATCTTAAGGTCTCCCTCCATCTCTTTAGCAATTATATTAGCCAATGTGGTCTTCCCTAAACCTGGAGGTCCATAAAGCAAGACATGGTCCAAAGCTTCACCTCTAGATTGTGCTGCCTTAATAAATACATTAAGCCTTTCCTTAACCTTATCCTGTCCTATATACTCATTGATTTTCTGTGGTCTTAAACTTAATTCACTGTTACCATCTTCCATCAATTCAACTGGTGTAATAATTCTCTCCACTATTTCACCTCTATCCCATTAAAACTTTTAAACAATCTTTGATAATATCCTCCAATGATGCAGTTTTATCTACTTGTTTAAGTGCTGTTTCTGCTTCTTTTTCTGAATATCCTAAAGCTAATAATGCACCTAAAGCTTCCCCAACTGTATTTGCATTTACCGTTGGCTGTAAGTCCTCAAATCCTTCTTGGATATCAACACCGCTCATTATATCTTCTTTCTTAATTTTATCCTTAAGCTCTAATATAATTCTTCCAGCGGTTTTCTTACCAATTCCCGGGGCTCTGCATAAATGTTTATCATCTTCCATAATAATAGCATATTTAAGATTATTTATTCTGCTGATAGATAATAAAGATAAAGCTGCTTTAGCTCCTACACCACTAATTGATAATAAAAGCTTAAACATTTCTAATTCTTCTCTATCTTTAAAACCATAAAGCCCAATAAAATCTTCTCTCACTATTTGTTCTAAGTAAAGCATAACTTCATCATTTATTCCTGGCATTTCTGCCATTGTTGCACCGGAAGTAAATATCTTATATCCTATATTATTATTTTCAATAATTATATAGTCCTTATTTATTCCCATGTATTTTCCTTTGATATATTCGTACACTACATTTATCCTCCTGCCCCACTATTTCGTCTACATTCTACTTTAACATTTTAATAGCTATTTTTCAATCAAAAAAGCTGACAAAACAAATAATATTGTTTGTCAGCTTATTTACTTTTATATAATTTTCATCAATTTAACTATTGTCCTGTAATAGGGTCACCATATTGTTCCATAATATCAATTGGTTGCACATCTCGAAAAATATTATCAAGAGCATAATCGTATGTATTAAACTCTATTTTAGGAGCCATTAGTTTAGAAATAACCTCTTCTTTTTCTTCATTAAATACTAATTCATCTTGCAACTTTTCAATTATATCAGAAGTGTAGTATAATTGACATTCTCCTTCTTCTATGCCAATTTTATAACAAACTGTATCTACTATATCATCAAAATCATTGGTTAAATCATCATATGCTCCTACTTCTTCAACTCGTCTAGTTTTATAGTAATAATAATTATTTATATACGCTTTTGCCATTGCATAATCATCAAAACCTTTTACATTACCACTAGGCATAACTAGCAAATACTCATTGCTTGGAACTATATTCATATACTTCCCTCCATTTCATCTTTGCTACTAAATACTTTTGATATTTATTAGTTTTGTTTTTTTATTTCTTTTACATTTTTATTGTCCCCCTTTATCATTTTTGTTATACAAACGCTAGGACATATGATAAAGGGAGAATAGCATAAAAATGGTTTCACCACTGGTTAATTAATAATTAACTAATGTATCCGCTTAGTATTTCTTTTGCTTCATCCTTTGTATCATATCCAAATTTAAAACTCTTAATAGCCTCTTGATCATCCTTAGGAATTGTATTTACCATTTTGCTACTTCTATATACATCACTTTCATCTTCTATAAATACCTTGCCATTTTCATCACTTTTATATATTGCAAAATATCCATCTTTTTCACCTAAATAGTATTTATTAGGTTCAAGTATTACTTCTTCATCCTTATTTAAGACAACTTTCTTTTCACTTAAACTTTCTACACTATATCCTTTAGAAGCATAGTAGTCTATTAGAAATTGTTCATTTACATTGTCAATGTTATTATCAAGTTTAAACTCTTTTAAAGTTTCTGAAGTTTCTACTATTCCATCTACTTTTAGTATTATCTTCATATCATCACTTAATGAATTGGTATTATTATATACTATTGTTTTAGATTGATTATCACTGACATCTTTATGTTTGCTATTAGTTAATCTATCTACAATAAAATAAGTTGAGAAAAAGCATACTATAAGTAAAACTATAAATAGTGTCACTTTATTTCTAATACTTTTTTTCTTTTCCTTTTTCTCTACATTATTATATTCTTTTTCATTGTATTCTTGGAAATTATTATTCATAATCAATCACTCCTTTTATGAATAATTATTTCCATTTTTTTCTTTGTTATTCAATGTTTTTTAATTTTCGTGAACTTTTTCACTAAAAAACCACCTTATCCATATAGATAAAGTTGCAAATGTTATATCTATGGAAAGACATATTATATATTTAACCAGTAGTATCCTTCAAATAATACATAGCAATTTGAACCCGGTTAACAAGTCCAGTTTTACTTAAGATAGAATTTATATATTTCTTCACTGCTCCTTCAGAAATAAAAAGCTTCTTAGCAATTTCCTTGTTAGTAAGGCCACTTGCAATTTCTTTTACTATTTCTTTTTCTTTTCTTGTAAAACTTGATATCCCCTTTTCATTTCCAAGTGTTTCTTCACCAAAGACTTCTTTTCCTAACCAAGCTATACTTTTACACATTAAATCTTCCATATAAATATTTTTAATAGTATCTAATATCTTATTTGATGTGCTGTTTTTTAAAATATATCCTCTTGCTCCAAATTTCATTGCTTCAGCAATATATTCATCCTCATCAAAAGTGGTTAAGATAATAACCTTTGTATTGCTTCTTTTTACTATTTCTCTAGTAGCTTGGATACCATTTATTCTTGGCATCCTTACATCTAAAAGTGCTATATCCACTTTTTCTTTGCTACAATACTCTATAGCATCCATACCATCTCCAAAGACTTTCATTATCTCTATATGTTCATCATAAGAAAGCATTATTTTAAAACTTTCTCTTATAAGACTATCATCGTCCACTAGCACAATTTTAATTCCCATTTGATAACTCCTTTATACTTATTTGAATAATAGTTATAATCCATAACTATTATCTATAAAGACTTTATTTTGACTTTGAGATTTATTTATTAAATACTATTTTTCATTTATACTATCTATATATACTAACTTATTTACTATTATTTACTAAATTTATAAAATTTAATAACAAAAAGCTGATATTAAAAACATTTTAATATCAGCTTATTTATAATATATTTTATTATTCTACTTTAGATTTTTCATTTCTTAGCATACCTGCTCCTATAGCCATCACTATCATTGCAGCTAATACAACTTGTACACTTGATATTGGTGCACCAGTGTTTGGTAACTTTGAAGTATTCTTATCATTTTCAGTTTTTCCAGTTTCAGTACCACCTACAACTATTTTGTCATCAGATACTATTTCATCTTTAACTTCATCTTTGTTTTCTTCTTTATCCCCTGCTGCAGTATCTCCACCTACAACTTCATCTTTTGAAGGTTCATCTACTGTAGTGTCTTCTCCAGCAATTAGTAAATTATAGTCATATGCTTTAATACCATTTTCTTTCCAATAAGCTTGGATACCTTCTCTCATTACTTCACAAGTATCTACTACGTCTATAGCATTAGAGAAGTCATATGAATCTCCACCAGTTAATAAGAAATCAATTGTTGTAACTGTGTAATATTGATCATCTTCAACTTTAGTTCCATCTTCTAATCTCATAGATGTAATTTTATCAGTTGCAGGATCATACCATACTTTTAATCCTGCAAATTGCCCCCATCCAAATGAAGGTGGGTTGATTCCATGTTCGATTAATAACTTAAGATCTGCACCTGTAACCTTTAATGTAACTAATTGATTATCGAATGGTAAGATTGTATACATATCACCTACAGTAAGATCTCCAGCACTTAAAGGTGCTCTAATTCCTCCACCATTTGCAATAGCCACGTCAGTTTGTCCAATTTCTTTCATTGCTTCTGCAACTGTTACTCCAAGTGGTGTAAGTCCATTATTTCTATCATGTTCTAAATCAAATGGTAAATCTGTAACCTTTTCTGCTAATATAGGTTTAAGATTTTCATTAATTTCATTTACTTTTTCTTCAACTACTTTATTTACAGGAAGTTCTCCTTCTTCATAAAGCTTTCTTGTATTTCCTTCAGATTGCACAATATTGTTATTTTCATCTAATGTAAAGCTTATAACTGATAAACCTCTACCATTGTAACCTGCTTGTACAACTGGAATACCATTAACAATTCCATCTACAAATTTGTGATTATGAGCTGCTATTACTGCATCTATATTTTCAGCATTTTCAGCTATTTCTGCTGCTTCACCTGTAATAGTTCCATCAGAATTTTCTGTTGCAGCACTATGAGTTAATGCTATGACAATATCTGCACCTTCTGCTCTTGCTATAGGAGTCCATTTATCTAATGTTTCTACTGCATCTAGGAAGTCAAGTCCTTCTACATTTTCAGCCTTTGTACTTGTTACAGTATCTTCACCTGCTATACCTATAAAAGCAATATTTACTCCTTCACTTTCAGTTATTATGTAAGGTTCTGCAAAATCAACTATTGTATCTGTTCCTTCATAAACTATATTAGCTGCAACAAACTCAAATCCTCCATCATTTGCCCAGCCTGCTATTTTATCAGCACCCCAGTCAAATTCATGGTTACCAATTGCTGAAGCAGCAAGGTTAATTTCCTTTAACATTTCTGTAACTGGAGCTCCTTGAGTAAGATTTGATATAGCAGTCCCTTGATATAAATCTCCAGCAGACACTGTTACAACTCCATATGTATCATCTAATTCATCTGCTAATTGATATTCATTAATAACGCCTGCTAATCTTGCTGCTCCAATATTCTTTCCATCTTTTAATACATTTCCGTGAAAATCATTAAAAGTTAAAACATCAATTTTCTTTAATGTTGGTTGGTTAATAGTTGCTAATTCATCAGCCCATACAGATATTGCTGAATTAACTAAATTTGACGATAATGATGCAGCACATAAAACAGCTGCAAGTTTCTTACTTTTTAACATTTGTTTCCTCCTATACTTTTATTTTCTAATAGTAGTATAATTTATGCGAACTAAAATATCAATATTTTTTTCATTATTCGTATATAATTTCTTGCACTTTTTATGTTACATCAAGCAATACTGACATAGTATACTGATACTTACAAAACACGAATATTTTTATATAAATCATCATATTTCGTATTCCTTTTTTAACACTTTACTAAGGCTCCATTTTTCAAAAAAAATAATCACTATTTATTCTAAAAATTAGAGCCTTAAATAAAACATCATATTCTCACCATTCAATAACTAAAATATTATAATCTTCTTTTCTTAAAGAAACTCTATATCCTTCTTTTATTAGCCAACTAATCAATGCTCCTTGTATTATCTCATCTTCATCATCTATTGCCAAAATTGCTGTAATCTTATTCATTCCCATTGATTTACTTTTAGTTATATTTTCAACGACCTTTGCCTTATGACTTTCAAATACTTCTAAATTTTCACCTTCTAAATAATCCATAATATCCCCCTATAATTTTACTTTCCTTTTTATTTATAGTATTTTTCTATACTTTTTATTACAAAAAAATAATAGAGGGAGCTAATGCTCCCTCTAACTATTATGATATTTTCTTCTTTTCATTAATTAATGCTAAACCAGCTCCTACTAAAGCTAACGCACCTGCTAAAACAATAGCAAATGAAATTTCTGCTCCTGTATTCGGTAGCTTATCTCCCTTATTTGCTTCTGGATTTTTGTTTCCTTCTACAACAATTGTATCATCTTTCTTATCTGAAGATTCATTTTTTTCCTCTTCAACTATTCCTTCTGAACCTTCTCCAGGTTCCTTTGAAGGTTCTTTTTCTTCACTGCTTCCTGCTTCATTTAATTTTCTTAATTCTTCTAATTTTTCAGTAAGCCCTGCTTCTGTAAGTTGTCTTTCAACATCTTCAAAAGTTAAAGAAGCTGCTGCAATACCATAACTTATTTCTAATTTAATTGTACCATCATTAATTAATTTTACTACTTCATTTCTTAAAGCTTCGTTATATTTAACACCTGTAAGAGTCCAGTTATTATCTACCTTTCTTTCAACAACTCCACCTTTAACATTAACGATATAATCAGCAATCATATCTCTTACGTCTGATAATGAATCATTTGTTGATTCATATATTTTTTCATGTTCACCTTCATCAAAGATAGGTGCTAAATTAGAGCTGTATCTGTAATCATTAACTGTTAAATATACTATATCGCTATCTTCCATAGCTTTACCATCGTTAAACTTAATATTTTCTACTCTTTGGCCAACTTCTTTTGAAATATTTACTTCATAAGTAATTCCTGATAACATATCATACTTAAATGATGCAAAGTTACTATCAAATGATACATTTAAATCTCCATCTTTAAATGTATTATAGAATTGTGCTGTCCACTCTAAGTACTTTTTAATTTGCTTACCTGTAGTTTTTACCGTATATAACTTATTATCAAATTTATAAATATTTGCAAGACCTGCCTTAGTTATATCTCCAGCATAAAGATTTGAAGTTGCTGAAAGCATTGCTGCACCTGATACATGATAACCATCTTCCATGCTTATTCCTGCATCTGCTAATTGTTTTGCGCTATAGTAAAGTTGAACTTCATTAATTAAATCTGTAACACCTTGATCACTTACAAAAGATTGAGGTATTCCTTTTATTTCATTATCCTCAGCTAAGTTACTTCCTTTTAAAGTACCAATTACGCTATTTGCATCTGATAAAGCTAACTGATGAGCTTGCTCTAACTCAGCATCTAGTTTAGCATCTACTTCTGAAGTGGCACTTAATGAAACATGAGATACTTCTTTATTAACAACATTTACACCATCAGCAGTTTTTTCAACTTCTAATTCTACTTTTGCAACTGCTTGTCCAGCATTCTTAGGTTGAGTTATTAATACTCCATTTACATACTGGCTTACAACACTTTGATGGCTATGACCAGCAATTATTAAAGAAACTTCTGGATTTAATTCTGCAATTGTTGAAGCTCCATCTCCATCACCATACTCTTCTTCTACACCTACGTGTGAACTTACTACATATAAATCTGCAAGATCCTTATCTTTTATTTCCTTTATAACTTTTTGCACTTCTAACGCTGGGTTTGTTGGTGTATATCCAACTAATTTATCTGCATCCCATTTTGTAATATGATTAGTTACAACACCTATTACAGCAACTCTGATACCATCATATTCTTTTATTATATACGGATCAAATACTCTTTCACCATCTTTATATAAGTTGGCACATAAAACATTAGTACCTCCTGCTTCTAATTGATTTTTTATAATATCTAATATATTCATTCCATAGTTAAATTCATGATTTCCTAATGTCATTGAATCATAACCAATTTCAGTTAAAGCTAATACCATAGGATTAATATTTGAATTTAAATACTCTTCAGTTAAGAATAAATGATTATAATTCCCTTGAATAGTATCTCCATTATCTAATACTAATGTATTTTCATTTTCTGCTCTTGCATCACTAACAACTTTAGCTACTTGGTTTAATCCTCCAGCTGCTTCAGAAGTAGTTGCATACTCATAGTTTTTAAACTTTCCATGTACATCTGTTGTAGCTAAAATTTGAATTGTAGTTGTTTCTCCCTGATTTACTTCTGCATAAGCTTTTATGCTATTCATAGGTAATAAACCTGTACAAACAGCCATAGCCGCCATGAAAGAAACAAATCTTTTTTTACTTTTTAACATTTTCATCCCCCTAATTCCGAATAACTTTGCCATTATTCGCCACAAATATACGTTTATTATATATTATGCGAATATTTTTATCAACTATTTTTCAAACATTCGGCATTTTTTTTGCAATAAAAAAAGACAGATAATACTGTCCTTATTTATATATAATATATTATTCCTTCTTTAGATAATTGGTATTTATCAACTAAATCCTGTAATGTTATAGATTTAAAATATTCATTTATCTTATCATTAATCCCTTTCCAAAGATTCTCATTAATAAATGATTCCAATTCATCTACTCCATCATTACTTATGTCTACTAAAAGAGATTCTCCTTCTAGAACTCTAAGTATTTCACTAATTGTAATTTCTTTAGGATCTTTAGCTAAAGTATACCCTCCCTGTGCACCTTTTCTTCCAATAATTATTCCTGACTTTCTTAATGCAGAAAATATCTGTTCTAAATATCTCTCTGATATGTTTTGTCTCTTTGATATAGTCTTTAAAGTTACACTTTCATTTTCAGAATTCATTACCAGGTCTATAAGCGCCTTTATACCATATCTTCCCTTAGTTGAAATTTTCAAACCATCACCCCTGTATAAATTAGTTATTGCTTATAGTTTTATCAATAACCCCCTTAATTATAATATTTTTTTAAATTTAATTCCAGTTTATTAAAATACCTATTCTATTTTACATTATTTGGTAATATAATATAGGTATGATATTTTTTTAGTAAGGAGTAGAATTTATGAAAAGAAAATTTTTAAGTATAAGCTGTTGCTTTTTCCTTTCTCTATCACTTATGTGCTGTAGCCAAGTAAAGAGTTCTTTAGATGGTGATGATACCAGTAGTAATTCTGAAGCTGAAACTTTAATAAATGATGCATTATCCGTTAATGAATCTGCTTCACAAGATAGTGAAATCACTACCAGCGATTCTGATGTAACTACATCTGAAAATTCAGAAGAAGATTCCAATACTTCCTCAGTTGTTGAAAAAACAACTACTACTTCTTCTAATACTATTACTACTGCTGAAAACTTGTCTGCCACTGAAGAATCTAGTACTTCGTCACAAACATATAGGTTATTCTTTTATAATCCAGTTGACGGAACAAGATATTATGTAGATGAAGATATTACTGTTGAAGAAAACGCCTTAGTATCTGCTTTAACTTCTGCATTACAAAATAATAACTACAACTCCGACTTTATAGTATTATCTGATCAAATTGGTGTCAGCAATGCTACAGTAGATACTGCTAACAGTGCTCTTACAGTTAAATTCAATGATTCATTTGAAAAATATATGAATCTTGATCCAGCTTCAGCATATGAACTAATATACACTTTAGTTAATACTTATGCATATAATTATAAAGTAAATAAAATATCTCTATATTTTAATGATATTCAATATACAGCAGCTCCAAGCGCTGATAAAAATGGTTGGTACGCTCCATACTTTGATTCTTCAGTATCTTATAATAAAAACTAAAAAAATACTCAAATCCATAAGAGGATTTGAGTATTTTTTATAAGTTAATTGTTTTGTTGCTGTTTCATGTCTTAAATTTTATTATTTTGCTATCATTTTCTTTTGTATACCAATAATTCCACAAACTACTTCTTGTATTTATATACCTCCTTTGTTACTATAATATACGGGTTTACGCTATCTCCTAGAGGAGATATAAATTAATAGATTAATATTACTTAATTTTCTTATACAGGAAGCTATTTTTATAGCTTCTCTTTTTTTATAGATATTTTTATTTTTTAGAAGGATTTAAGTAATTTCCATAGAAATATTAATTTATATATGCTTAAAAGGAGGCTCGGAAATGAAGTTATATCTTAAAGCTATAAAGAAACTTAAAGAATACAGTTGTAATAATTCAATACGTACCCATTGGAAAATTCTTGGTGAAGTATCATTATCTAATGAAGAAAGTGCTACAATTTGTTTTTGGAAACTCTATGGCGGTGTAAATACGGAATATATAAGTCATGATAAAAATCATCAAACTAATATTTTCCTTCAAAATGATGATAAGTTCATAATAAATCTAGATGCTTCAACTTCATATAGTATAATGACACCTTGTGAAAATCGGGAATTTATAATTGAAATATATTTTAATAATTATAAAAATCTTAGAAGGAAATATATTTTCACCTATTATATAAATAATGCTGATGAATTTATTTTTAAGGATTCAAAATTACATCTTTTAGAATAAGTAATTACTCTCATGGCTAAAAAAATACGCATCACTTTGATGCGTATTATTAATTAGTTGTAATAGCTTTAGATAAATCTGATTTTAGCTCAACCCATTTTCCTAAATTTGTTTCATTTATGCCTTTACAAATTACATAATCATAATTAATATCTGATACGTTTAAAAGCTTTAAGGTAGAAATTAAAGTCTCCTTAAAAGCAGTAACTCCGGCTTTTACTGCTTCTCTTAAGATATCTTCAATATTTATCTTAATATCTGTAACAACCTGAAGCATTTCTCCTAAGATAACCTTAAGGACTTCTGCCATTGATGATTTTTGTGCAAGTAGCAAAACTTTACTTATAACTGCATCATAACTACATGGATATTTTACTTCTATGCCTATATTAATTTTATTCTTTCTTATAAGAAGGCATGGCATTGGTAGCTCTAATGTATTCACTACTTTTTTCAATGCATCTGTTATATTATCTTGTAAATCAGTAACTATTTTCTTTTGCTTACTTACTTTTTCAACTGCTGTATTGGTGGCAGTCTTGATTTTCTCCCCAACCTCTTCAATCTTCTTCTTGGTAGTGGACTCTCTTAAATCAATCCTATTCCAGCCTTCGTCTTCCATACTATAATATCTTATTTCCTCGTCATCAATAAAATATCGTAATTTTATCATAGATTTAAACTTTTCACATATCTCATTTATCTTACTATCTTCTAATGTCAAGGTCTTTTTGCATAAGCTTAGCTTTAATTCTGGAACTTGTATCTCTGGTAAGATGATTTTAGCTAAGCACTGACCACCTTCTACTGTTTTTTCAGTTACAAAATCGCATTTTTCAAGGCCAATTCTAAAATTCCTATTATTAATTGCATAGACTGCCTCCTTAATTTCCTCTGCCATAACTCCCATTTCAGCACTTACAAATTCATTATATCCACTAAAATATTCATGTATTTCTTCTATAATATCAGTTATTTCCTTTGCCATTTCATCCTCTTATTAAATCATTGATTTATAAATATATTATGCTTATGGAAACTTTTTGTGTTTTTTTCAAATAAATAATATTATTTATTAATTTTCCATACAACTATACCGATAATAAATTATACTTTTTAAATAAGGAGGTACCACTTTGTATTCTTATCACTCAGCAACTGTAGAATCTGATAGTGGAAAGAAGCTATCTGATGGGGTAATTATTTCATTTGCCTTCGATCAAATGTCAATCCATCTTAACAACACAGATGAGATTAAAATCAACGAAACTCTTATAATAAATATTTTTACTAAAACAAATGGCTGCATAATCTATAAGGGCATAGCTAAAGCCTTATATAATAATGCTTTAACAATAGATTGCGTTATTTTTATAGAAGAAAAACAAAGAAGGAAAAATCACAGAATGACTGTAAGCATACCTCTTCATGTAAAACGTATAAACAGAGGTAATAAAAATACTTTTAATCTACAGAAACCTATTTTAATGAAAGCTAGAGATATAAGTATTAATGGCATATTATTAGAATCAACATTAGATATACCAGATGATATTCATTTTAACATTGACTTACCTTTAAAAAATATGACTTTGAATATAGTCACTGATACTGTAAGAAAATATGTAAAAGATAATAAGTTTTATTATGGATGTACTTTTACTTTACAAACAGAAGAAGAGCTTAATTTCCTACGTAATTTTATTAATAATAATTATATATATCAAGTAAAGAATAAAAACCCTAAAATAAAACTTTATCCTACTATTAGAAATTAGTCACTGATTAGTGGCTAATTTCTTAAATCACATCTGCATCACTGGTATAAATATAAGCCTTTTTTCTGCCATTTAAAAGATATGCAAACTTTGGATCAACCTTAACTTCATAATATTTATTGCCTACCTTCTTAACAACTTCAAAAGAATGATTTAAAGCTTTTCCATACCATTCTCCTCCATTACACTTTTTCACAATAACCTTCATAAATACTTCCTCCATATATGCCTTATTTATTAATGATTATTGACCTTAGATAACAACTTTATTCATCTTTTTCGCACAAACGTTCTGGAAATTTTATTGCATAATTTTTCATGTTGAATTTATGTTATTTTATTGTTATTATTAATTTACGGTTTTAGTAGCTTCCAAGTGGAGTAAAAAAACATTTTAAAACAAATTTTATTTGTAAAGAACATCCTTGGCAGGTTGTTCTTTTTTTATATACATTTTCAAGAAAATCTTCATAAAATATTTTTATTTCTATTAATAATTTGTTTACATTTATGTTAAAATAATCTTATGAAATTTAAACTTAAATTATTTAAAATAATATTATAAAAAAGAAGTGATAATAATGTTTTTTGTTAATACTCTTCACTTAAGTGTTTCAAAGCTAAAGAAAAAAACATTTAAGCTAAATGAACAACAAATGTCTTTTTTTAATGACTGTTTAAAAAATATATGTGAAGAAACTAATTTTTTAAAACTTGACAGCTTTATGCAACATGGAGATACTACATGCCTTTGGCATAGTATTGCCGTAGCATATTACGCTTATTGTTTTGCTAAGTTTTTTAATATTAAATGTGATGAAAAAAGCCTTATATATGGTGCATTACTTCATGATTACTTCTTATACGACTGGCATATTCATGATAAATCACATAGGCTTCATGGCTTCAAGCATCCTAAAACAGCACTTAACAATGCATTAAAGCATTATGATTTAAACAAAAGGGAAATAGATATAATCAAAAATCATATGTTTCCTTTAACCTTAGTACCACCTCATCATCGTGAAAGCATCATGGTTTGTTTATCAGATAAAATATGTTCTTCCTTTGAAACTTTTATTGGTAACATGTATAAAAACTTAAAGCTGAATAATTCATTGTATACTAACAATAAAAGCACTGAGAATTAATTTCTTCCCAGTGCTTTCTTTAATCTCAATTACCATATTGCAATATACCTTATTTAGTCTACTTTAATACTTTATGGCCTTCTATATTTATTATTTCTTTCAGATATTTATATTCATCATTATTTAATACATCAACTTTATTATGGGTAGCCTTTAAAACACTATCCCTACATATCTTTATTCTTTCAACCATTGGCTTTATTACCGAACTTGACTGATTTATAAATGATAATATTTCACTTTCCCTTATAGGTATCTTATACCCCTTCTTACTGGTGGCAATTAATATTCCACTATCTCTTAAAGGAGCAATTATTCTAGCTTGAAAATAATGTGGTGTAAATTCTCTACCAGTAACACAGCTTAAGTTTTTGCGTATTTCCTCTGAAAATACATATCTATTTTCACCATAATTTAATAATATACTTAGTAAATATTTAAGGCATAAAACTTGAGCATATTTGGCTTCATTTTTAGTGCCACCATTATTACTTATAAAATCAAAAGCTATTCTAATGGAATTATATGCTATATCTTCATCAAATTCTTCTCTAATATACTTTTGCAAATTCTCCATATACTCTTCTGGAGTCCTTGGCCAAGAAGCTAATGGTAAAACTTTCTCCCTAATTATTTCATAGCACTGTTCATATTCTGCTAAATCACTTTTTCCTTCATATTTATTAAATAAAATATCACTAATAAAAGAACCTATATCTAAAAATGAATATTCCTTCTCTTCATCTACAAAAACAACATCATATTCTCCTAAAAGATCTGGTGAATGCTTTTCAATCAAATATTTATCAAATTCCTTCAAGAACTCTTTTTCTATTAATTCATTACTTATAAGCTTTATATGAGGATAAGCTGCTATAATATCTGTATATAAAATACCATTTAAAAATTCCAAGAAGCTTTCTTTATCTTTTATTCCGTACTCTTCCTTAAGTCTTTCTTTCTTCACTAAAAAAATAAATATTTCTATATCTAAATGGCTTAAATCTTTAAGGGCTACTTTCTTCATTGTCCACTTTAAGTCCTCATCAATTAAATTATCTGCCTTAAGAAAATCCTTAACTATAAATGATGATTCTGTATTTAATTGCTCTAATTGATTTTCATTTACCACAATACAACTGACCATAAAAGTTTTTGATTCATTTTCATCATTAAAGTCAAAATTATAGCTTCCTCTCTCATTAATAAAACCATATTTATTTTTTACCCTCATCCTTTACTCACCACCATTTATACTTATTAACAATAATTATTATACCATATATTTCCATATAATTTAAAATAATTGCATTTTTGTTAAATAAGTCCTCAAAAATACTGAATTAGTTATTTTTATTATGTATAATATTTATAACAAGTTTTATAATTGTTTCATTATAAATTTCACAATAAAACAAACTAGGAGGTACTATCATTGAATAAAGAAAATCTTTTAAGATTAAGTAATATATTATGGGATAAATCTAGAGAACTTTATGGCGAAATTTATGAAAATGAAGATTCCTTTAAAGATATCATGGACTATAGGCAATTACATAGCAAAATAGTAGCTGACTTAGCTGTCAATATGTTTGACAAGTATTTTTTAAAGCTTTTGGGCACTGCTGATCCAGCTTATAGACCTTCATTATATTTTGCTTGCCTTATCCACGATGTAAGAAAGCTTAATAAGAAACATAATTTAGCAGGAGCAAGATTCTTCTTAGAAAACCAGGGATTATTAACTTCATCACTTTATGATTTGCAACTTGTTTTCTGTATAGTTAATTATCATAGTGCTGATAAAAAAGGCAAGGATTTAGAATATATTAATGAAATACGTAATCTTAGTGATGATATTAAACTTTTGCTACTTTTTACTCGCCTTTCAGACAAGCTTAGTAAGCTAGTACTTAAAAGCCATTATAAAGAAATATCACCAGAAGAAGTAGATATGGTACTTAAAAAGATAAATAATAATTCTAAGGAATTGCTAGATTTTAATGATGATATAAGTGAAATACTTAAAGAAATTGAAAATAACTTTAAATATAAATATTGTATATAACTATAAAATTAAATTTACAATAAAAGGTATTAAATGAAGTAACCATTTAATACCTTTCTTTTTTAGAAAAACAAAAAAGTGCTTGGATTTATACGCTTAAAATTCTTTAACATCCTATCATCTACTGCAATGACATAATCTTTGTATTCTCCTCTTCTCATAACTGTCAATTTAAGCATTGTATAATTATCACTATCTCCTACATAGCACTCCATTGCTCCATCACTTTTTAAATATTCACTTACCTTACTTGCCCTTTTAATATTATTTAAATCTAACTTATCAATTAATTTTCTTCTGCTTTCACAAACTATTTTATAAATCCTCAATTCATTTTCACATAAATGATATTCATACTCTGCTAATCTTTTATTACTGTATATTAATGTTAGTGCTAATAAGATAATTGGAATTATTACACCCATAATAATTCTAGCAAAAAGGCATGTTGCTGCTATTATTAGTAATACAACTTGAACGAATTTTATAAACTTAATCTTACTTTTATGATCCTCATATAAAACTTGCTCATAATATTCATCCATAAGCATCACCTAACCTTTATAATTAATCTATTATAATTTATTACTATTTTTTATTACTTTGCAATAAATTATCACTATTTTAAATTATTGACACTTTATTATTATTTAATGCTTCAATTTATAAATAAAATAAGGACTACTCACTTTTGGTGCTAGTCCTTATTTTTATCTACCAAACCTCAGAAATATAATTTATCATCTTTATATTAACATCGGCTATATATTCATAATTATTCTTAATAAAATATTTCATCATTATAAGCTGTATCATATACAACATATTTTTTATACTTTTTTCTTCATCTATATTCATTTCTACAATAGCTCTATATCCTAAGATTACTTTTCTAGCAAAACTTGGCCATTTTTTTCTCTTTGAAAGATTATCGAAGCCACTAGCCAAGGCACCAGTACATAAATAACACAAATCATATAACCTGGCATTCTTTTCATTTAAATCAAAATCATTATATCCAGCTAACCTTCCATTATTAAATATAATATTTTGTCCATGAAAATCTCTATGAATTATTTGTCTAGGAAGTTTTTTGTAATCCTTTTCAAAATTATCAATAATATTTAAATAAATCTTATTAAAAGTATCCATATCTTTTTTAGGTAAATTACACCTTTTTAAATATTCATCTATATCTTCTTTTCCCCAAGTATTTACCTCACTAATTGTATAATTATCATAAATCATGTAATTATCATCTAAATTATCTGTTATCTTTTCCAAAGCCTTATGAAGCTTTCCTAAGCATTTTCCTAAATAATATGCTCTTGCAATATAATTGCCCTTATAATAATCAAATAGGGCTTCACCTTTAATTTTAGTAAATAGTGCATAAAACTTATTATTAATTTTTATATAAGTGTTTCCTTCTAAAGATCCTATAACTTTTGGTACAGGTATGCCTTCATTTAAAAGTAACTGAGATACATATATTTTGTGCTTAATATCCTCTTCACTATTACTCATCTTTAATATATAATCATCACCTACAGACCATACATTTGTTTTACTATACACTTTATCATTCTTTTCTTCATCTGATAATTCTATTTCCTTTTCATGAATCCATAAAGGTAATATATCATTTGTAAAGTTATCATTCTTTGAAGTTTCACTCATGGCTTTCCTCCCATATTTTTCACTTTATTTAATACTATGATTATTTTTTAAAACATATCATTAAGTAATATTTTAATTCTCCTAATTTAATAAATTCTTGATATATTATTTTTTTCCTTCACTGAAAATCTCATAAAGGTATATAATTTATGTATAGTATTATATTTTATTGTTAATATTCTAGATAAGTATTCTTTAGAAAGGAGTATGTTATGGGTATTTTAATAAGTTTCTGTTGTATATTTACATTAGTTACTGTCTTAGCAATGATTATAGAACCTTCAAGATTTAGAAATGGTATTCTTATTCTTTTCTGTATAGCTTTTTGGTGCCTGGCCTTAGTAGGTCACTTTTTCAAAAATCCTGATTCTTGGACAACTTTTCTTATTGTAACCTTAATAATGATGGTTCCTATCTGTTATGGACTAATAACATTATTTTTATTTATTAATGGAATAATAGTTATTCTTAGAGAAGGTTTTTCATTTTCTCATAGCTTAAGCTTAATATTATCACTAATTATGTTTACTCTTCCCATTGGACTTGTACTGTTCATAATTTCTAATATGCATAATGGACGTATAAATATCTTATTATGTGCTCTTACATTAATTTTCTATTTTATGATTTCCTTTGGCGGATACTTTTGTTATTCACTGGTATACTCTATTATACCTAGACGTTTAAAATGTAATTATATAATTATCCACGGTGCTGGCTTACTACCTGATGGAACCATGACTCCTCTTTTAAAAAGAAGAGTTGACAAGGCCCTTGCCATTTATTATAAGTGTAAGAAAAAGCCTAAAATTGTTGTATCTGGTGGTAAAGGCAGTGATGAAAAAATTTCTGAAGCAGAAGCCATGGCTAATTATCTTTTTTCAAAAGGTATTGCAAGAAATCAGGTAATATTAGAAAAAAAATCTACCAACACTTATGAAAACTTAAAATTTTCCAAGGAAATCTTAGATGAAATCGAAAATCATGGATATTATAAATGTATTTTTGTAACTAATAACTATCATGTATTAAGAACAGCTTTTTATGCTAGAAAGCTAAATCTTCACGCAAAAGGTGTAGGTTGCCATACTGCTGGTTATTATCTTCCTAGTGCCTTTATACGTGAATATCTGGCTGTGATGAAAATGAATACTAAATCTCTTGTAGTACTGGTTTTTTTGCTAGTTTTAGAATTATTTTTAATTTAATTTTTTAGGTTTTTTACTAATTAATTCTCTAACAATTTTTATTATATAGTACTGTTAGCAGTAAATGTTGTTATTAAAAAAGTGGATAAATTACTTGTCCACTTTACTCTCATTAGGCTTATTTAAAAGTTTTTCCTGCTTGTTAGGCTTCCTGCAATATTTTCTTAAACTTTCTTGCACTGCACCAAACCTTTTATAGTTCTCTCTAGCTTGATTCAATGTTAACCCACCATTTTGATCACTTTTTTCATCATTATCTTATACCCTGTTATTTATTTCATCTTCTATTAATGCTTTTGCAAGATACATTGCTTTTATAATTTTATTTAAGCGAGTGTGATGTCCTGTTCCCTCCGTAAATTTCAACTGTGCTTTTTCTGATTTACTGATTATTGAAACCACTGGTGGCAATGCTGCTAGCATATCCTCTTTTGTATACTGCTCTATAGTATTTTCATTATTCATCAAGGCTTTTGAAACATACAAAGCTTTGATTCTATTTTTTAAAAGTGTATGCTGGGATGTCCATTCTGAAAACTTTGGATGTATTTTTTCACAGTTTCTGATTGTTGAATCTATAACATTTAAACTCTCTATTAACTCTTCTTTATTATACTGTTTCATAAATGCTCATCTCCAATTTTAACAGTTATTATTTATCATATAAATGATGCTGTTGTTTATTATACATGGAGATAAAGCATATTTCTATAAAACTTACCTCTTTACTTCATTAATTTTATAAAAATTAAATCATTGCACAAAGAGTTTATTTATTACTACTCATAACCCCTACTAATGGATGTGGTTTATATAATTCTTCTAAATACTTAATTTCTTCATCACTTAAAATGATATCAGCTGCCTTTACTGCAGCATCAATATGATGTTTCTTAGTAGCACCTACCACTGGTGCAGTAACTTTGGTCATCAACCAAGCAAGGGAAATTTCTGTCATGGAAATATTTTTTTTATCTGCTATCTCTTCTACCCTTTCAATAATCCTTAAATCATCATTATAAGAACCATCATATTTGCCTTTAGCATATTTATCTTCACTTAAACGTTTTGATTGTTCTCCTGGATGCTTAGCAAGTCTACCTGATGCCAGTGAACTATACGGCGTCATTGCGATATTTTCTTCCTGACAGTATGATGCCATTTCTCTTTCTTCTTCTCTAAATATTAAATTATAATGATTTTGAACTGATATAAATGTTTCCCATCCATTAGCTTTTGCAATTTCATTGGCTTTAGCAATCTGCCAAGCATAACAATTAGATATTCCTATATATTTTACCTTGCCAGCTTGAATCATCTCATGAAGGATTTCCATAGTTTCTTCTACAGGAGTATTATAGTCCCACATATGTAATATATATAAGTCAACATAATCCATCTCTAATCTCTTTAAACTACTATTTAGACATGTTTCAATGTGTTGTCTTGCGGTTATGCCTTCCTTTATTTGCTCCATAGTACGAGGTATAAATTTAGTGGCAATTACCACATCTTGTCTTTTAGCATATTCTCTCATTGCCTTTCCTAGAAATTCCTCACTTGTTCCACATTGATATCCCATTGCTGTATCAAAGAAATTAATACCATTATCTAAAGCATATTTTATGATTTCTTTTGATTCTTCTTCTGGTAAAGTCCATGAGTGCATTCCTTTTTCTGCTTCACCAAATCCCATACAACCTACGCATACCCTTGAAACCTTTAAATCTGAATTTCCTAATTGAACATATTTCATTTTTATATCCTCCTGCTTGTTTAATTTTGGAGCAACTACTTGCCTCTTTTCATTTATCTTAATATACGGAAAAGGGGAATTCAATTTACATAAAAATTCAGTTGTCTAAAAGTTGACATTTCACGTGATTTGTCAATTTCTCTTATATGGATTACCTTTGGTCTTTCCATTCTTAAAAAGCTGTTCCATGCCTATGCCACGCATTTCAGTAATCATCTTAGAAATTTCTTCACAAGATACAGGCATATCAGATAATATCCATGAAAGAGTCATGCTACTTGATGCAGTTGCATGATATTCTGTGGCAAATCTTAATGATTCAGGCATAGGCTCGTCTCCATATAGTTCTTGATGCCACTTCAAATCAAATTCTTTACAATGATTAAATATATAGTCCTTTAAACAATTTTGCCCTTCCATAAGGCATGCTTGCTTCATAAAATAATGATATTTTTTCATATTTTCAAAAGCTATTACTAGCGAATCATAAAAGCTTATGTTCATATTATTATCATGAAAATCTGGAATAATCTTTTCCTTATAGACATATTGGATTAAATCATTCTTATCAATAAAATGATTATAAAATGTTTGTCTACTGACACCACTTTTTTCTAAAATCTGCTTTACTGTTAATGCTTCTAATGATTTTGTCTCACACAGCTCAAGTAAGGCACTGGCAATGATATTTTTTACATTTATAGCCATAATTAACACCAACCTTTTGATAAATTATATCATATTCATAAACACTTATCTCTATTTGATTGTATAAAAAAACAGCCAAAAACGGCTGCTTAATCATAATCTTTTAATATTTCTATGTGATTTTGCTTAGGTATATTTTTCATAATACTTGCTTTAGTTATTATATCTTTTATATCTGTTCGTTTAGCATATATTATGCTTAACTTTTATCTTTCCATATGATGTTCTGTCATTTTTCTTGTCTTTTTTATCTCATCCATCTTCTTTCTTCTCTTCGCTTTCAATTCTGCTTCTGCTATAACCTCATTTAAACTACGTCTACGCACTTCGTCAACTAGCCTCATATTTCCCTTTTCACTTTGCTGTAAAACTTCTTTTTCATGTTCTTTCTCTTTTAATTTTCTTTCTTCCTCTTCTTTTTCTTTCTTTTCCTCGTAATATCTAGCACTTGTTTTTATTATACTTTCTTCCATACTCCTAGAATAATCATCATAATCTCTTTCTCTAACTAAATCTTCCATAGTATCTTCACTATTATTTTCTTTATAATCAACTATATTTATCCTTGCTATATCTTCAGAATAATTCTTATTTATTTTAAAATTATCTTCACCTTCATCACATGTAATAATATCCTCATCACTCTTCTTAATAAAAATATATTTTCTACATATAATGGTAGCAAATATAATTATCACAACACCAAAAGGTATCATTAGTTCAAACTCCATTTCCCTACCTCCTTAAATAAATTTACAATATTTGTAATTATATCATATTTTACTTATATTGGTATATATAAGTTTAAATGAAAAAGGAGTCGTTATTTATGTCTTATAATCATAATGGCACATATGTCTGTAAAAACTGTGGCAAAGAAGTATTCGTAAATGTTATGGAAGAGGATGTACCTAAATGTTGTGGCCAAACCATGAGCAAAAACAAAAGAGCTAGGATTTTTCCTTAGCTCAATATAACTTACATATTTAATTTTACTTCTTAAATTACTTAATTTATTTCTGTATTACCGTAAGTTGAAATATGATACAATAATTTTCAGTTAAAATTTTTCATTTAAAATCTTAAGGTGATATTATGAATTTAAAATTAAATGACTTTATTTTAAAGGAGCTTAATTTCAATATTAATGATGTTTCTATTAAGACAAAACTATCCGGACTTAATAATGAATGCTATAAAATTGAATATTTAAATACTCCTTATTTTATTAGAATATGTAATAAATCTAAAGACATGGAAGAAAAAAATATAATAAAAATATGCGCACAAAATAACATAGCTCCAAGGCTTTTATATTATTCAGCCACTTCTGGAAATATGGTTACTGAATGGATAAATGGACACATGCCAAATGAAAGAGAATTTTCTTCCATAGGTTTCATTGCTGATTTAACTACAAAATTAAAAACTCTTCATAGCTTGAAATGCTGTAAGCACTTTAATCCTTTTAATGAAATTAAGGAAAGCTTATTATTATGCGAAAAAAATCAACTTCAATTACCTACCTTTATCAATATACTAATTGATAAACTAAAAACTATTGAATATTTTTGCTTAGAGAATATGGATATAGGACTTTGTCATAATGATCTCAATCCATCAAATATACTTATTACAGGCAATGATTTATACTTTATAGATTATGAGTTTTCAGCCATAGGTGATATATTCTACGATCTTGCCACTTTATCTTGGATGATGAATGATGAGGGTAAAGAAAATCTATTAAAGTTCTATTTTCATAAACCTACCAATTATCACTATAAGAAGCTTGCTTATTATCTTTATGTTGTTAAGTTTTGGAATGCCTGTTGGTCATTACTGAAGTCTAAAGACAATACCAGTACTTATGACTATAAAAAAGGTGCTGAAATGATTTTTCAGGATTTATGGCAGAATTATAGTTTAGATTAACCATATTTTCTTTATCAAAATAGAGGCAGCCCTAATGGGCTACCTCTTTAATTGATATTAATAGTTATAAATAGCTTTATATTTATTATCTAAGTATTGAAGGAAGTACTTTGCTTGAAGCTCTTCCCCAGTAATTTTCTTTATTAAATTACTTGGATCATAAAGATTTGCATATTCATGAACATTTTCCTTTAACCATTTATGCACTGGCTGAAGATTTCCTTTACCAATTTCCTCATAAATTCCTGGTACATCCTTAGTCATCTTATGAAGCATTTGTGCACCATATAGATTTCCTAAAGCATAGCTTGGAAAGTAACCAAATGATCCATCTGACCAATGTACATCTTGCAGTACACCTTCCTTATCATTGGTAGGCTCTACACCTAAATATTCCTTATATTTTTCATTCCAAACTCTTGGTAAGTCTTTAACCTCTATTAAATCATTAATTAGAAGTTTTTCAATTTCATATCTTATTATTATATGAAGACTGTAAGTAAGCTCATCTGCTTCTGTTCTAATAAGTGATGGAGTAACTTTATTTAAAGCCTTATAGAACTGTTCTTTTGAAACTCCTTCAAACTGCCCTTTAAATTGCTTAACTGATTCATTATATAAATAATTGCTAAATTCTCTACTCTTTCCAATGATATTTTCATAAAATCTTGATTGAGATTCATGAATTGCCATTGAAGCTGCAACATTTAAGCCAGTACCCTCTAATGAATCTGGTATATCTTGTTCATAAATGGCATGACCACCTTCATGAATAGCTGAAAATAAAGCTGAAGTAAAATCATTTTCATAATAATGATTTGTTATTCTTACATCCTTATTAGTCATATCAATAGTGTAAGGATGTTCTGTTTCATCCATTCTTCCTCTTTTAAAGTCAAAGCCCATAATATCTAGAAGTTTTAAACATAAGCTTTCCTGTTCTGATTTAGGAAATTCTTTATGGAAGAAGGAATCATCTATTTCTTTTCCTGTAGATTTAATTTTATTTAATATTTCTACTATGCCATCTCTTAATTCACCAAAAACCTTATCAAGCTTTTCTACAGTAAGCCCTGCTTCATAATCATCAAGAAGGGCATCATATTTATTATCTTTATATCCTTTATATTCTATAGACTTTTTAGTAAGCTCTACGATTTTTTCTAAAGCTAGCTTGAAAATTTCAAAATCGCTGGCATTTTTAGCTTTTTCCCATGCTACTTCTCCCCTTGATGCTGCCAGTGAAAATTCCCTAATAAACTCTTCAGGATATCTTTTCTGCTTTTCATAATCCTTTTTAAGTTGTTTTGTCATTCTCTTGTAAGTATAATCAAATTCATCCATATGACTTTCAAAGAACTTAATAAATTCTTCAATCTTTGGTGATACATTTAAATTATGAACTTCTGTCTGGAAAAATGATAATGTTTCAGCTCTAGTTTCTGCCATTGCTTCTGGCATTCCTGTAGTCATATCCCAATACATAAGATTTCCTGCTGTAGTATAGTGATTTATTTTTTTTAAATATTCAGCAAATTCTTTTAATTTTTTTTCTACTTCACTCATATATATAGCTCCCACTTTAATATTTTTATATGAATCTATACTACCACTTTATATAAAATTTTTCCATTGATTTAAAAAGATGATTCCTGTTCACAGTATTGAAACTCTCCTTATATATATGTTAAAATAAGAAAATAATAATATAACTTTTATTAATTTATGTATATTATTATTTTTTTG